>Ga0268246_10000023_pt1 | contig 185726 bp, 158 predicted proteins | sample AgamicOrSfe_FD_200242 | JGI IMG/M metagenome (GOLD analysis project Ga0268246, IMG submission 200242) | Agave microbial communities from Guanajuato, Mexico - Or.Sf.e (v2) (version 2) | ecosystem: Host-associated > Plants > Phyllosphere > Phylloplane/Leaf | place: Guanajuato, Mexico... | reverse complement strand
CTTCTCTTCAAGAAGAGCCGCAAAGGTCTCTAATTACAATGAAGATGGAGAAGACATGTTCGAGGAGTCCGACACAGAAAACATGACTCCCAATTACTGGGTCACCGCACAGGAAGATGTCGGTCCGGCTATCGATGTCGTCCTCCATCACCGCTTGCAAGAAGGCAAGGACTATGCCACCGCCGACAAAGACGACTACGAGTTCTACATCAAATGGCAAGACAAATCTCATTACCATGCCACTTGGGAGCAATGGTCAACCCTCAAAGCCTATCGAGGATTTCGCCGGCTGGAGAACTACTATCGAAAGGTCGTCCGTGAGGAACAGTACATCAAGACAGATCCCGACATCAGTCTCGAAGAGAAAGAGCGATGGATCCTCGAGATGGAGGCACGTCTTGACGCGCTGGACGACTACACCAAGGTTGAACGTGTCATCGGTGCAAGAGAGGGCGAAGAAGAAATCGAGTACTATGTCAAATGGCGTGGTCTCACCTACGACAACTCTACGTGGGAGACTGCCTCTCTTGTCAGCGATCTGGCACAAGATGAAATCGACCGGTACCTCGACCGTACTTCAAAGCTGCCTGTATCGGATAAGAAGGAGTCGAATCCTGCTACACGACGACCATACAAGCCGTTCCGTACACAACCCGATTACATCAAGTTCGGTCAGTTACGAGAGTTTCAGATGACCGGTGTGAACTTTCTTGCTCACAACTGGGCCAACTCTAACAACGTTGTGCTTGCCGACGAGATGGGTCTCGGCAAGACCGTCCAGACAGTCTCTTTCATCAATTGGCTTCGTCACGATCGTGGTCAGGAGGGTCCATTCCTGATCATCGTGCCGTTGTCCACGATGCCCGCTTGGGCTGACACCTTCAACAAGTGGACTCCTGATATCAATTATGTCATCTACAACGGTAATGAGGCATCAAGACGAATCATCCAGGACTACGAACTCCTTGTCGACGGGAACCCACGCAAAGTCAAATTCAATGTTCTGCTCACCACTTACGAATACATTCTCTTGGACAATGGCTTCCTTTCGCAACTGAAGTGGCAATTCATGGGTATTGATGAGGCTCACCGTCTCAAGAACAAAGAGTCACAGCTGTACATCAAACTTATGGATTTCGGCGTGCCAAGTCGTTTGCTCATCACCGGAACGCCTCTGCAGAACAACCTTACGGAGTTGTCATCCTTGATGAATTTTCTCATGCCTGGCATGGTTTCAATCGAAGAAGATATTGATCTGGCTTCTGATACTGCAAAGCAAAAGCTGGACGAGCTCAACCAAGCAATCCAGCCATACATGATCCGACGTACTAAGCAAAAGGTCGAAAGCGATCTCCCGCCCAAGACAGAAAAGATCATCCGTGTCGAACTGTCGGACATCCAGCTTGAGTACTACAAGAACATTCTGACCAGGAATTACGCCGCTCTCAACGCAGGTTCCAAAGGCCAGAAACAGTCTTTACTCAACGTCATGATGGAGTTGAAAAAGGCAAGCAATCACCCGTTCATGTTCCCACAAGCAGAGGAGAAAATGATCGGAGAGGGAAGCAGTCGAGAAGAACAGCTCAGAGCCATCATCACCAGCAGTGGAAAGATGATGTTGCTCGATCAGCTCTTGACCAAGATGAAGAAGGACAACCACAGAGTTCTCATCTTCAGTCAGATGGTCAAAATGCTTGACATTCTTGGTGACTACCTCCAATTACGTGGTCATCAATTCCAGCGACTTGATGGTACCATTGCTTCCGCTGCTCGACGTCAATCTATCGACCACTTCAACGCTCCTGACAGCAAAGACTTTTGCTTCATTCTTTCGACACGCGCCGGTGGTCTTGGTATCAACTTGATGACGGCTGACACTGTCATCCTTTTCGACTCTGATTGGAACCCACAGGCTGATTTGCAAGCCATGGCTCGTGCGCATCGTATCGGACAGAAGAACCCGGTCACGATCTACCGTCTCGTCTCCAAGGACACTGTCGAGGAAGAGGTCCTGGAGCGTGCTCGCAACAAGCTCATGCTGGAATACATTACCATCCATCGTGCAATCACTGACAAGGACGCCAAGCAGATCAATGATCAACTTGCACGTGCCGGTGTTGTTGTCTCGGAACCAAGCTCGAACGACGACATTTCGCGCATTCTCAAGCGCCGTGGTCAGAAGATGTTTGAACAATCTGGCAACCAGAAGAAGCTCGAAGAGCTCGACATTGATGCCGTTCTGGCCAACGCAGAGGAGCACAAGACAGAACAAGATGAAGGTATCACCGCAGACGGTGGTGAGGAATTTCTGCGGAACTTTGAGTACACTGATGTCAAGATCGACCTTGAGTGGGATGAGATCATTCCCAAGGAGCAGCTTGAGAAGCTCAAAGAGGAAGAGCGGAACAAGGAGGAGCAGAAATATCTGGAGTCCGTCATCGAGGCAAACGCACCACGAAAGCGCAAGGCTGCCGAAGAGTCACGCGAGCAGCGCGCGGCAAAGAAACGGGCTCGTGACCTCGCAGCTGAAGCGGCAGCCGACGTAGAGTCCGACGCGGAATCCGTGACAGAGAAGGATCCTAAGCGTCCTCTGAGCGAAAAGGAGGTTCGCAACCTCATCAGAGCCTACGAGCGTTACGGATCGATTGAGGACCGACAAGAAGAGATGATCAAGGATGCTAGACTCATTGGCAGAGATGTCGAACTTCTCAAGGCCACAATCGCCGAAATACTCGAAATTAGTAACCGCATGCTCAAGGATGACGAGGATCGAATCCGGGCCATTGAGCGGGAGACTCAGAAGCCGATCACCAAGAAGGACAAAAAGGCCATCTTGTTCGACTACAAGGGTGTCAAGAGGCTTAACGCGGAAACTCTGACCGAGCGACCCATCGAGATGAAAATGCTCCGAGAGATCATTGGCACGTCGTCTGAATGGAGAAACTTCCGCGTGCCAGAAGCCACAAAGCCTGCTCATTACACGGCTCCATGGGGTGCGCGCGAAGACGGCATGCTCTGTGTCGGTATCAAGAGACACGGCTATGGAGCATGGACAGCGATCAAAGACGACGAGGAACTTGGCATGAGCGACAAATTTTTCTTGGAAGAACATCGTGTCGGGGTCAAAGAAGAACGTGACAAAGCTGATGACAAGAACATCAAATCTCCAGGAGCGGTTCACCTTGTTCGTCGTGCCAACTATCTCCTCAGCGTGCTCAAGGACAAGGCGAGCAACGGGACCAACATGGCTGCCAAGAGAGCACTCGAGAATCACCACCGCAACAACAAGAAGAACCAGGCTTACGCTCGCTTGAACGAACGAGCTGGCAGCGCTTCAGGCAGTCCAGTTCCAGGCCGAGTGGGCAAGTTGCAACGAGAAGACTCACAGCGTCATCGTCAGGTCGAGCGTACTTCTGCTTCTGTCGATAGACGTACTGGTGCCGGATCTCCGAAGCAGCATCACCGCAAGGACGAAGATCGATCGAAGCACCGCCGATCGGAAGAACGCAAAGTTCCGAAATTGGGCTCTCCAGCCACGAACGGAGGAGAGTCGAACTCGTCAGATGATCGGATGAAGAGGTTGTTCAAGCCGATCCAAGAACATCTTGTCAACGTCAACAAGGCGACACGGGCGAACATTCCAGATGATACCAAGCGACTGAAGGTGATCAAGAATCACGTCTTGAAGATCGGTAGCCATATCAAAGGCCTTGTCCAGAACGGCAGTCCTAGGGAGATAGAAAAGTTCTGGTAAGACAGGCACTATTGATTGACTTGATCATAGCTAACCTCGAACAGGGACTTTGTCGCTGATAACTACTGGCCACAAGCGAAGAAGGAATCGAAGAGGGTCACGGGCTCCAAGATCCTCGAGCTGTACGCCAAGATGTATACGAAAGAATCTGCACCGAAGGCATCCACAAGCGAGAAAGTCGTGGAAAGGTCGGAGAAAGCCGAGAAGGCGACGGAGAAGCCGCCAGAGACGCCATCAGAGAAGCCGCTGGTCAAGCAGGAAGAAAGTAAGGACGTCGCGATGGAGGATCCTGACGCGGAAGATGGTGAAATTAGGGATGATCCACCTTCGGTGAAGAAGGAAGAGATGAAGATGGAAACGCTGCCGAAGCAGGAGACCGCTGCATAGACGGTGGCAGTCCGCAAAGGAGTTTGCATGCATTTCAAGGCATAGGAAAAGATCATGAGCAGCAGTTGCTCTGGTTTGGAGTATCGTCGCAAAGCGCGAGGCGTTCAAGGTGTCAAGAGTTGACGGCATACCTGTGTGAGCCAGTTCGTGACGGGCATCCACGACAACAGAATTCTGGGTTGAAGGTGGGATCTTCCGATCGAAGATCAAGAGGACAGTTGCAGATAGAAAGTACGAATTATTCATACAAGATTGCTCGTCGTCTTGAACTGATATCGCCGTTGTATGACACTCTACGATAATCTGTGAATTAGACTACTCCGAATGTAAAGCATGCGACAAAAGGCCATAAGAACAGGGGGGCCACGGGGCCCAGAGCGGGCCAATAGAGCGCATGAGCACCATTAATAACGAATAGGCAAACAGAGTTCGAAATGTCGCAGATCTGGGTTCGTGAGTACCCATGTAGTTTTCTAGTGCTCGACCGAGGCGAAGCCATGCAGCGAACAGCCAACAACCGTCGGTCACGCTGCGCCATAATCAAGCGCGATTGCATTCGCAATCCGGATCAGCAGCCGACCGCAAGCCAGCGAAACGATCCGTAACATTCTGCGACGGCACCTGTAACAACCTCTGTACTTCATCAATACAACAGCATCTTCTATCCTCAATAACTCATCTTCGACCCGCCGAACGTCACCAACCGTCGGTCGCAACCCCACCGATCGCATTCGCACCTGCCCAGCGTCAACGTCACCGGTCTCCGTAGGGCAACTCGAACTCAGATCGGCGCAGCTCCTCAACCGCAAACGACTCGGACCTATTCTGCATTACCGCTTCAAGTTCGACTATGATTGAAGAGTTTCGTAGGCGCGGGTTGCGCCAGCTCAATACCAAGTACATTTACGGGAAATATGTGCGTTCCTTTGATGTTTCCCTTTTTGATGATGACAAGAGATGGAAGAGGGCAAGTTGAGGAAGAGATGGATTCACATCGAGCTGCGATGGACAGGATTGGACTCTGGATGCGATCTCGTTTGGGACGCAGGAAATAGACATATACTGACTGCCTCGACAGCCGCTTCTTCATCTCGTTATCTTTTGCGTCGAACTCGTCATGGTTGCACTACTGGTCAGGAAGTTCAACACCTATTACGCGAAGAGGCCTGGTGAGTTTGAGGATGCATTGGTTTGGCTGTGACAACAATTGCTGATGAGCTACAGTTCTTACGACTATGATCACCAACGCTGTGAGTACTTTCCGATAAGCGAGAGATGGACTTGAAAGAGCTCGGAGATCTTGGTGGAGTAAAGGACGATCGCTCATACATTGCAGATCCTTGGAGGTATAGCCGATACAGTTGCCCAGAGCGTAGGTCACACACTTCCCACGACCGCACTTGGATACTGACAGTTGCAGCTTACTGCCATCCGCCAAAATGCCACCAGGAGGGCCGGCGGCCCAGATCCCAAGTCCGACAACTTCGCGATTGAGATCCACGAACTCGACCGCAAGATTCCGTAAGAGCATGCCAGACACACAAAGAAACGGAAAGATGTTGACACTCTGCCAGATGGCCCGAGGAGGACCTAATCCCAGACTCCAAGCGCCTACCACCACCATTCGACTTCGAAAGACTAACACGCTTCATGTCCTACGGTTTCATAATGGCACCACTTCAGCACAAATGGTTCGGATTCCTCAGCAAGACCTTCCCCCTCGAAGCCGGCGCCGCGTCCGCGTGTTTCAAGCGCGTCGCGTTCGATCAGTTGATTTTCGCGCCAGCCGGTCTGGGGTGTTTCTTCACGTTCATGACTGTTACCGAAGGTCCGTGATAGTATACACAAGAAACAAGGAGAGAATCTAGATGTGCTAACCGGTAATTTCAGGTGGTGGCCGTGGTGATGTCCTTCACAAGCTCTCGCACGCTTACCTCCCCGCTCTCAAGGCAAATTTCATAGTCTGGCCTGCTGTGCAGATGCTGAACTTCGCAGTCGTGCCGTTGTATCTGCAGATCGTAAGCTCCGCACATTCACCTTTTCAACTCGCTTGAGTATCACGCTGACTATGCCGACAGCCATTTGTCTCGACAATCGGTATCGTGTGGACAGCATACCTCTCCCTTTCCAACGCCGCAGACGACTCCTAGGCGGCCTACGATGCGGATATTGAAGAAGCGGATCTTGATTAAATACTTTTCGACGCGAGCGTGTACAGGGAATTGATCACGACACAAGGCGTTGATTGCGCTGACGGCCCTTTCTCATTCATACAGGATATGCATTTCTGGCGTTTGGGTCGTGGTATTCTTGTAGCTTGAGACAAGAAATGAAATCGGATCAATGATTACAACGCGAAGACTTGTCACGAATACTGTGTCTCCGTGCTGGTACGTCACCATTACTGCTGACACAGTCTGTCCCTATCAGTCTTGCTAGAAGAGATAGACCTTGCGCCTCCTCTCCTAATGGGTGACCGTAACTCACTGAGAGAATGCTTCGTGGATGCCGCCGGAGAACAGAATCCGCTGATACCAGATCACTCGCGAGGGTTTGAGGGTGCTGGGTAGCATTACAGCACCTTATCACAATCGGACATGTGGGAGTCTGCAAGGTCAGAACTGTCAACTCCCCATTGGCTTTTTTGTAGGATACAATCTCGCCATGACACCTAAGAACAGTACGTGTAATCCACCAGGCTACTCACATCAACTAGACGAAAAGAATGAAAGGCTGAATACATATCGTGTATCACAAGCGACTTGGGAGTGAGCCCGCTAAGCCTAATCGGGCAGGACAGCGGACTCGAGGAAAGTATATAAGGGCCTTTCCTCTTTCTAATCTCAATCTCTTCAACCCACGGACTTCATCATGATACTGCTGATCCCTTGCGTGATCGAGGTTCGAATCCCATTATGGGAGCAGAGATGGCACGACTCTTCGTTGGCGAAGACTCTGCCTAGGCGCATCGACCAGAACTTTGCGCTTATCAATGACAACGAACGCCTATTTACGTTTAAAGGTGTAGTTCAGTAAGTTTAGGAATATTTCGCTAAACTCTTTAACCGTTTCATGAAAACCTCGCTAAACTTATTAACCATTCTATAGAGATCTAGCTAATATTATTAACAGGCAATAAAGACCTAGCCGAGGTTTTCGACTAGTAGATCGATCTTTTCGAGAACTACTATAGAAAGAATGCGACCAAAAAGAGTGTTACTAATATGAAAGAGATCGTAGACCTTTATAAGGAGACTATCGAAAACGCTACTAGTGTTTCTTTCTAAGTTGTCGCGTAGCGAGATTACGAAGGGCCGCACTGCTATCAAGAAGGCAAAGAAGGCTGCAGACAACTCGTTGTTGGCATCGTCATTAGACTCGTCATTAGCCTCGTCGTTGGACTTGTCTTTGGGCTCGTCGTTGGCTTCGTCGTTGGCCTCCTCGTTGGCCTTGAAATGAGAGTTTCGTAGGTCTAGTGGTCTACTGGTATGGCTCACAAGTACGTAACAATAGCTTTTGTCCTTCGTGGTTCTAAATGTTATCTACCACAGTCATGATCCTTCTTGTTCAGGGACATACACCCGAGCCATCCAGCAGAGGCGACATGTCCAGTCCCTCGGGCACGCGCGGTGACACTTGCTAGTGTCCAGCTGCAGGGCTCTTCGTCTCGGGCGCCTCCGCGTGGTCCTGTTGTGCTCGTCGTCATCCTCTTCGTCGTCAGCGTCAAGCGCCTGGTCCGCGCCGCTAACAAACCCATGCCGTCTGCGACGGCGGCGCTGGGACCTCCTCGCGCTCTTCACGCGTCGTTGTGTAAATTCGCCTTCTACGACGCCTTTCAGGCCTCCTCCTCCAAGAAGTAGTACTGGCCCGCAGTCTTCTGCTCCTGGTCCATTTGACTGTCGAGCTTGTTGATACGTGGACGGTACGAGTTGGGGTCGCGGCGGAAGGTAACGTCGAGGGATTGCAAGAACTTGTTGCAGCCGGTGAGGAGGGACTCGGGCTTGTTGGCGCGGGTCTTGAGACCAGGTTGACCGTCGAAGACGATGACGCGGTCGGCGAGGTAGGTCGCCATGATGAAATCGTGCTCGACGATGAAGGCGGTCTTCTTGCTGTGCATGATGAAGCGCTTGATCACGCGCGAAGCGATGATACGTTGCTCGGAATCGAGGTAGGCGGATGGCTCGTCGATAAGGTAGATGTCGGCTGGGATTCCAAGGCTGAGTATTGTCAGTATTTGAGACCGATAAGAGTTATTATGGCGCAGGTAAGACTTACGCAAGCACGATGGCTACTCTCTGAAGTTCACCACCAGACAGGTTCTGGACTTCCTGGTCGATAAAGTCCTCAATCTTCAGTGGCTTGTAGACATCGGTCTGGAACTGAGGAGACAAGAAAGCGGCCTTGATCTTCTTGAAGAAAAGCTGGCGGACAGTTCCGGTAAACTTTGGCGTAATCTTTTGTGGCTTCATGGAGATGTTCATCGGGGGCATCTTGCCAGTTCCGTCTGGCTTCTCGGCACCTGCGAGCATCTTACAGAAACTGCGAAATCATTAGTCAATGTCGTTCGCGAGAGTTCGGCAATACATACGTGGTCTTTCCGGTACCGTTCTCTCCCATCATAACGATGATTTCCGAGTCGGTGAACGTACCAGCCTCGATGGTGAGGTTGAATTCGCCAAGGGACTTTGTCATGGATGGGTAGCCATATTGTCTGCTCTTGTCGGTAAGGAACTCCTCACCGGCCTCTCCGATACGGAACTGAAGAGACTCCTCACGGAAACGCAAGTTCTCGGTAGGAATGTGACCATCGAGAAAGACGTTGATACCTTCGCGAACGGAGTAGGGCTGAGTGACGACACCATAGACAGCAGGCTTGCCGTAGAGAAGGCAGACAAAGTCACTCTGGGAGCATGTTAGCAGCTGCTTCAAACAAAGGACACGGCGTGTATGTACCAGGTAGTCCAAGACGGACAAATCGTGCTCGACAACAATGACGTAGTTGGTTGGCTTGAGAAGTGATCGGATCAATCTGGCTGCCTGTGGTGTTCTGTCAGCAAAATCGCCACCCCTTGATTTTCAGGTGATGCATACCGAAAGACGTTGCTTGACATCCAGGAAAGAACTTGGCTCGTCGAACATGTAGACATCGGCCTCCTGAACGACTGACAGACCAATGGCGAAACGTTGCAATTCACCACCGGACAGGATATCGATATCACGCTCGTAAACCTGCCTGAGCTCGAGAACATCGATGATCTCCTCAAACCTCTCGGAGCTGACCTCGGATCTCTGCTTCAAGAGCGCTCCGACCTTGCGCTCGGGACCCTTGACGGCGCGTGGAATCTGATCGACGTACTGAGGCTTGACGACGGCCTTGATGTTGTCCTCCAATACTCTGGTGAAGAAGTTTTGCAGCTCGCTACCACGGTAATAACGCAGAATCTCGGACCAATCTGGTTGCTATCGGGTTGTCAGACGCCTGCTGTTATTTCTCTCCGCGGACGACACTCACATCGTCGAATCTTCCCAAGTTGGGCTTCTGGCGTCCACTGAGAATCTTCAAGGCGGTACTCTTTCCAATACCGTTGGTTCCGACTAATCCAAGAACCTGACCAGGACGTGGCATCGGCAGTCTGTGCAGTTTGAACGAGTTGGCCGAGTAGCGGTGAGTGACCTGAGTCTCCAAGTTTGTTGGCAAGTTGATGATGTGGATGGCGTCGAAAGGACATTTCTTCGGGCAGATACCTGTTGCCGTTCAGTGCCCGATTCACTCGTGTGTTGATTTCCTTGCTCTTGAACATACCACATCCGATACACAGGCGCTCAGAGATGAAAGCGATCTTGGAGGTAGGCTCGACTTCGATACACAGTTTACCGGTCTTGACGACAGGGCAACTGCGCTTGCACTCTGGTTGTGGTGGTTAGTGTGCGGTCTCGTGGTAGCGGTCTCAGGCTTGTATTACCTTGACGACATTTCTTTGGCTTGCACTTGTCGCTGTTGACGATGGCAATACGAGTAAGCTTGTCAGACATGGTGAAGGATGGTGCACGAGAGCTGTGCAAGTCGGTGAGCGATTGGTAGTCGTGAACAATGCGGTCAAGGTCGACTTGACGTCTCTAGAGGAATTTCATGCCCCCACATTCTTCGGGTTTGGATCGCTCGTGGTCCCGCAAACGTTTCGCCAAGCTTATGCCGCCTGAATTCGGATGGTCGTGATTGGACGAAATGGTTGTTCTGAATGGTCGAATGTGAACCGGCGCACACCACATGTTTTGTTAACATGGAGGAGTCTCATTTTGGAAGGAAGAGCAGGCATGTTTGAGATCAAAGATCGTTGGTATGAATTATAAGTACTATCTACCGAATGAAAACCAAAACCCAAAGCTCCATCGCTGTAAAGATTGTATATTCCGAGCAAGCAACGCCTTTTGCATATTGCTGCGACATGATTCATTGCATATTCCCATAACCCCGTTCCCGTGGTTCGTCCATCGTGACCAGCACTCTGTGCTATGTACCCAATTTTTGGTGCCCTTGAGGCTGTTCTGGCCATCAAGGCCTGTCTCACACTTCAAGACCGTCCGACCATTTACAAGAAAGCCATGAAGACGCCGGCAGCACCGAGAAGAGCACCACCCGCGACCTGAGCGCGAGAGGCGGCACCGCCAGTAGAAGCAGCGGTCTTACTAGACGAGGATCCAGTAGCAGAAGAACCAGCACGAGTCGAAGAAGAGCCACTGACGGCGGCAGCAACGGCTCCACCAGTACCAGCGGCGGTAGTCTCACTGGAGGTAGAGCTGCTGAGAACAGATGTCGTGGAAGTGCCAACAGAGACGAGGACGGTGGTATCATTACCGATATAAACAGTGTTGATGCCCGGGCGGAGACCGGCCGGGATGGTAGCGACGGCTGGCTGGCTGGTGATAACGGATGGCTGGCTAGTGACGAGGACTGGGAGAGCGGACTGCGCAGTCTCGAGAGGTGGGCGGCCAGTGATGACACCCCCGCTGCCGGTGATCGTCGTGTAGGATGTGAAGCCGTTGGTGTATGGTGCAGAGGTGCTGGTGGACTGTGGGCCGGAGTGACATGTTAGCGCGCCGAGAACGTAGAAGCAGACGCTGGAGGCGGACTGGGGGAGGATGGAGTCAGAGGAGAGATGGAAGGTGCAGGAAAAGGTGTAAAACTTACGGCAGTGCCGTTGCTGGTAGACTGGGCGGCAACCGCGGCCGCGAGGGCAGAGACAGTGAGAATGGTGAAGCGCATATTGAAATATATGTTTATTCTTGTTGGCAAGAGAAGATGCGGGGGTAGAGGTGATGGATGAGATCTGGGAGTTGGGGATAACTGTTGAGGAAGGTATTAATTATGTGAAAGAGTAGTGATTAGATGAAGGAGATATGTGAGACGGTATAGAGAGGGTGAGGTGGCTTCAATATATACCTTGCCTCACATCGTTGTCGGCGTGAGGGGAGACACCTCACGGCAGCCATAGATGGATCATGGATGTGGGGAAACGATGCAACTGGAGAAGTTTCGGGGGGCCAGGCAACGTCCTTTTTAGTCCTTTTGGTGCTCCCGCTCTGCAGCAAGAGCCTCACTAGTCTCGTTTTCAGCCCCTTTCTGGCTAGAGCATTTCCATCCAAGCTCTGCCATTGGTCGAATGCAAAACATGTCGCAGGTTTGCACATGCAGATGCATACATGATTCGCGTCGACCTGGCCACCACAAACTTTGAAGGTGCATTTGCAAAGGCTGGTGGCGTGCTATGGCGACCGAGTGGTCGACCAAGAGGACGAAGAGACTCTGAGAAAAAGAAGAGGCGTAGTCGCGCGTGCATTAAAAATATCGGTGGGTGGGTGAGATGCCTATCCGAAATAGGGAACCACGAAGTGTAGATGTACCTGCCCGCGCTGTCTGTGTCTACATCGTGGCTGTGACAACTAGAGTATCAGCTCGTACTTCGATCCACATAGATCTCGAGCAACTAGGTAGTAAAGCGGTGTAACGATCGACAGTAGAATTCATATACATGTTAATGCCTACCTATCTCTTCCAGCTTCTCTGTGCTTCTTGAGCATAACGGGCGCAGTTGGGCCAGCAGCGTTATTCTAGGTTTCGCTCCATGGACGAACCAGAGTCAACCTCGACATACATGTACAGGACTGGCCGTTGCGGAAGCAACACTTGCGCTACAATCGACCGCCGACTCTTACATGTAGTCATCAGCCTACATGACGGCCATCATGGAAAACATTATTTTGAAATATAAGCTTAACTATCCAGAATGCCATCCTTCGTACTGAAACCTCAGGACGCGACCATCTATGGATAGATCCAATGGGTATCATGCAAAAGCTGAACTGTGTGCTCGTCATGTGCTGAACTTCAACCATCGCATTGCATCTCGTTCTGGAAGAATTTATACCTTCCCAAAGGTGTCCTCAGATTTCTGGGTAAACATCACTGGGATCTGTTAGCATATAAGGTATCCACGACGAACGAGGTCACGACTTACGTCCGCCTGAGCAACGGCAACTCCTTCCTCATCTTCTCGTTGGCCTCGAGCTTCACATCTGTGACGATAATCTCTGGCTCCCAATCGTCGCCCCGTGTCGCCTTATCCTCTGCTCCTTCCAACTCGCCCACAATTTCGCCCCATGGACTGACCACAAGACTGTGTCCAAAGCTTGTCCTCTTCTCGTTGTGCGCGCCTACTTGCGCCGAAGCAATGACCCAACTCTCCGTCTCGATCGCCCTGGCGCAGAGTAGCGCATGCCAATGCGCCTTGCCAGTTGCCGGCATGAATGCGCTTGGATACACTATGATGTCGGCACCTTGCCTCTTCAGCGATAGGGAAAGCTCAGGAAAGCGCAGGTCGAAGCATATCGCCATGCCGACCTTGCCCACGTCTGTTTCGAATGGTGGAACAATCTCCTTGCCAGCTTCAATGGTGTCCGATTCCTTCATCTTCGGTCCGCCATCCTTCGACAGATCCATGTCGAAGAGATGTAGCTTCTGGTAGCGTTGTGTAATCTCGCCCTTTGCGTCGATCCAAATCAGCGTGTTGCGAATCTTCTTAGAGTCCTTGGTCTCGGAAGGTTCGTGGATGCCGACATTGATGGGTAAACGATGTTGACGAGCTAGGTCGCGGAGGCCGAGTACGAATGGTGATGTCGCTGCTGGCTTACATAGGGATACGCTCTCGGTTGGTGAGCCACCGATGTAGTCGCTTGCTTCAGGAAGAAAGAGGGCCTATCTGGTGTGCGGTCAGGAGGGTGTTGAGTACTAGAAGCATGTTATCATGGCAGACCTTTGCGCCGGCTTTGACTGCTTTCTGCACGACAACCCGACACTGCGATATGTTGTGTGCCATACTCGCTGTGGAGCAGATCTGCCCGACTGCCTGGGATTGTTTAGCAAGGGTCCAGCATCGGGCGATCAACCTCACGTACCGCAAGAACCATAGTGATAATTTGTTTCTACTGTGAAAAAGGGAAAAGTACGTGATGAGTTCAAAGTGAAATTAGAGTGAAAGATTCATGAATGTCTGTAAGGAATGTATATCTCATCGCCGCTCAGCCATGGTCCATGGATCATGACGTCTCTGATAATGGCGAGCCCCGTTTGAACATCCCGGAGGTTCGGCCAAAACGCCGCATCGCACACCGTCGCAAAGCAGCACGACGGGCGGCTATACAGCTCTTTATACTACCTCCCCTCGGCACTGGAACCGCGTCTAAGAACAACCACCGCGGTGTACTCCCCAACAGCAGTACAACTAACGATGGAGTTCTGCAACGACGCCTGGGACGATCAGTCTTATTCATGACATTGCAACACTCTTGCAACTGATTTGTGAAGAATCACTGCACCAATTTGAACACAAAAGGCCAACATGGCCTCACCTCAAAAGCCCAAGCCGGGCTCAAGGTGGGGCTCTCTACTGTCTGGCGCCGTCTCTGGTCTGGAGTCACGATTGGACACTTTACTCGCCGACGAACCTGATGCATCAGCCAAGAGCAGAGCAGCAGAGAGAGTTGCATTCGAAGCAGGGCCAAGAAAGCCTGCAGGAGATGGAACCACAGCCTCAAGAGATGCTTCGCGGAGCAGGGTCAACGATCGATTGCAAGAGAGGCTGGCAAAGGCAATGGCAAGCCGCGCCGGTAGTCAGGCTCCTTCGGATCCAGCGTCTCCTGCTGCCGCAGGCTCTACAGTCAGTGATGCCCTGAGTCCAAGAACTAGCATCGACTCAAGACCTTCCATGGATCTGCCGAGGCTAGAAGTTGCAGAGTCGGCGGAAGTATCGAACTCGAAGCAGGAGGGCGAGCATCCTGTGCCTAACCTAGTCGAGGCTGTAGCAGAAGCCCGGCCGGAGCCAGCTAGAACTCTGCTGACATCTGGCTTACCTATTAATCCGGCAAGGATCTCCATTGATTCGACGACTCGGCCTTCTATCGAGATCAGCGAGCCGGACACCTCCGGGGGTTCATCGGTCATCAATGGCTCGAGTGTCATGACCAAGACGACCGCCGAGCTGGAGGCCGAGATTGCGCAATTGAAGAAAGATCACGAGGAAGGAGAAAAGTCACGACAGGAAGAACTGCACGCACACATGGAAAGGATCGATGCTCTACAAGCGAAGCTGCAGTATTTGGCCAAGGAAACAGTAGCAGCTGCCAAGGAAGCCAATGCAAGCACATCAGGAAGTCCACAAGAGAAGCTCGCCGAGAAAGATGGAAGAATAGCACTTCTCATGGAGGAGGGAGAAGCGCTGAGTAAAAAAGAGCTACGCCATTTGGCCACGATCAAGAGATTGACCACGAAGATGAGGACGGACGAGAAAACGCTGTCTGACACCAACATGAAATACTTAAAAGTCGAGCAATCAGAGAAGGACCTAAGGCAGCGATTGTCACGACTGGAGCAAAGTGATCGGCAGAATACAGAACGACTGAAAAGGCTCTCAAAGGTCGAATCAGACCTACATGGCTTCCGTGCGGATGCAGAGACGAGCAGGACTACGGTCGTTTCGTTGCGGAAACAACTCGACGCCGCCGAAGTGAAGACGCAAGACGCGCTGCAGCAGGCGCAAAACTCAACAGCACAGGCCGACAGTAAGAAAGTGGTAGATCTGCAGGAAGAACTGGAAAATGCAAGGATCGAAAGGAACCTGGCAAAAGACAGAGCCAGCGCGGAACTTCGACGAGCGAAAGAAGAACATCAACGTCAGCTCGGAAGCGCAAGTTCAATGGAGACGGAATTGAAGGCTGAAATACAGAACCTCGAAAGCAGAATGGAGACCTTGAGACTTCGAGCCGAAGAAGCTTCATCAGACGCTGGTGGGGACTCACAAGCAAAGTTACTCCGCCAGATCGAAACTCTACAGACTCAGTATTCGCTTGCGGCGGAGAATTGGCGCACTATCGAAGGTTCGCTGAATTCTCGAATGACAGCAGTAGAGAAAGAAAGAGATGAGGCGAACAAGCGAGAAGCCGACGTACGAAAGAGAGCTCGAGAACTCTCAACCAAGTCCAGAAAACTAGAGGAAGAACTCGAGGCAGCTCAAGAGCAATCGAGAACTTCGACAGGGGATGTCACCGACCAGCGAGGAGAGATCCAGAAGTTGCATACCCGACTTGAAGCTTCTGAGAAGGCACTCGAGGAAGCCAAGGCAGATTTTGATCGCCAGCGAAAGGTCTGGGAGGCTGAAACCAACCAACGAGTCGAGGAGGAAAAGACCCGGCAATCACTTGGCGCCGCGCACAGCGGGCAATCAGGCTCAAGCGTCTATCGCGGCAGCCAACACCCTGTCCGCAGGAAGCCTTCTCGCCTATTCTCCGCCGACTCAAGCGGCAGTCTCACGGCTGACAGTCCATTCACGCGTCGCTCTTCCAACGTTCCTCCAAACGTTTCCCGCCGGCCCACGAACCCAGACATCAACCAATTGTCCCCAAGCATCAGCAGGCAAGAATCGCAAGTCTCTTTCGCCAACCTTAACGGCAGCATGCCACCCACGCCCTTACTGCAGACTCCCGACGTCGACATGCTCTCCCAATTCGACCCGGACAACGACCACGACTCCCCTGGCCGCACTGTCAACGACGTCATCTCCGCTTCCACAGTGCACACCGGTCCCTCAGTACAGCTGGTCGAGCGCATGTCGTCCTCGATCCGGCGTCTCGAGGCCGAGAAAGCAGCGCACAAAGACGAGATGGCGCGTCTGCAGACACAGCGCGACGAGGCGCGGGACCAGCTCGTGGGCATCATGCGCGAAGTGGAGGCGCTGAAGGCCACAGGAGCGAAAGAAAAGGGGCTGGAGAAGGACTTAGCCGAGGTCAGGAATCGCTACAATGCTTGTCTTGAGATGATGGGCGAGAGGGAGGAGGAGGTCGCGGAGCTCAAGGATGATTTGAAAGAGATGAAGAGGGTTTATCGTGAGCTTGCTGAGACTATGGGCAAGACTTAAGCGGGGCTGATTTGTGTGTTTGGATGGCGAGGCACATGATGGATCTGTATATCACTATATCTCTAATCTGGTCACATATACCCTACCCTATTCACGGCTGAAGCCCAAACGGCACGCTTCTGTGACCACAGTCCACCACTTTAAAAAAATGGGCGATTAGGAAGAGTAGATAATCTGAAGCGACTCGGTCCGTACAGTACGAGTATACGACTAGTACTACAGATCGTGCTATAAATAGATCCGCGGCTCGTCGGACCGACTTATCAGACACATTCCAGGGGTCCGATTGGCCCGCTGTGACTGCATACCACGAAAAATCCAAGTGCATCTGACGGCTGCGTCTCCAATAACTCGACATCACGGAAGGTCGAAGGAACTGTTCAATTGAATTTGATCGTTGCTTGTACTTGATAAGTATGTCGTGAGTATGTATATAATTTGGATGGCCATCGACCATATCGCTGCATATTGGTGCGTTCCTTCCGAATGCGTCCATCTTGCATCCCTTGCTCCATTTCGAGTCCATTCCGCTTTTCTTGGTTTTCTTAGTCTTGCTTCCTTCCTCTTGCCTCAGTGTTATCTCGTTGTAGTCTCAGCTACGATGCTTGGGGGTTCCGGCCGATATTCTGTTGCTGACCGCATCCCTTGCGCCGTTCGAGCGCATCCTCAATCTCGACCTCTCGGCCTTCCAACCTTCCTCTGAATCCGCTGTATGCTGCTGCAGTCCGTCCTGCGCCTTCGTTCAGCTGTTAAGACTCAGCTACATGCCAGCCATCATCTTTCTCAAACCGACGGTCTGAGCCAACATGCTGTTGCTGATACCCTGCACCGCCAAGAATGGGCGGACGATTTTCTCCATTCTTTGGACGTACTTCTTGATCCAGAAACCAGACTCCCATTCGCCAACATCCGCGTGAGTAACGTGGTTGACGACCTCGACGGGCTCTTGCAGGGTTGCATGCAGACAGAGACCTCTCTCGTTGTCGAATCCGAGCGTAAACTGCCAACGACGACCGATCTCAACGACGAAAAAGCTCAAGGTATCCTGACAGCGCACCCAAAGTTGACGATCCTGCTCGTCGACGACTCGACGAAGACTCCGGCCGGCCAAGTAGGGATCGGGAGACGCATGATCGAAAGTCAAAGTCAGAGTGAACTCGTTGACACTTGGCAGGTCCGAGCGGATCCTTCTGGCCAAGAGCTTCAAGCTATGGAAATCGACTTGACCTTGATACTGGGTGCAGTGGTAGCGGAAGTGCACCACACTGACGCGAGCGCGGCATTCCAAGGAGAAGCGCTTGACGAACCACTTCATGACCGTTGCGACAGTACGTCCGTGGGCCTTGTTGCAAGTGAAATCGACAACGAGGTTCCTGCCGAAGCGAGGAGAGAGATCGTTGTAAAGATATTTGCAGGTCGACGCGAGACCAAGAAGTGGAAACCTGGAGTCGAAAATAAATTCAGGGGTACAATAACGAGGTCCGAGATAACCGCCAGTGTCGTCTACCTCGCCGTCGCGGCGGAACGGTGAGCAGTATTGGCAAGAGAGGGTGTTGCTTGAGCAGTTTCGGTACAGCTGGAAACCATATTCTTCTGGGTCGACGTGGAAGGCGTGGGCTGACTCGTGAAGGAGCAGCTCATACACGTCAGAGCGAAGCTCGATTGGGAGCTTCTTGATAAGTGCCATACTGTCTCAGGTCAGTCTCGGTCCGGGGTCAGTGGGCTGTGGAAGACGATACCTGATGGAGTTGCTGAATACTGAAGAACGTCTCGCTGTGGTCAGAAGACCGTGAGTTCTGTATCGCGGCGGGAACCAGCAGTTACTAATGCGCTGTCAGTCTTGATCATCGGTCAGAAGTTATTGGAGTACGATACCTGATGGAAGGCTGCTGCCTGCTGTATGATGAGACGTACTGAGTGAAGCTGCTCAGTCCGTCGACGATATCAGCAACCGATCAGACGGCTCTAGTCTGTCTGGTGGTGTTCTGGTAGTCTCAGTACGAGTCGTATCGATGGCTCGAATTGCGAGTGGAAGAGGTTGCGGATGAAAAAAGGAAGGTGCGATGGAAGGTGAAGTATGGAGTTGAGGTAGGCAAGTTTGGAAGATGTGAAGCGGCTGATACAAGCTAGAGAAAACAGGGAAGGAAACATCTAGGTGCTTAATCAACCTTACCACGAGATTTACGCGCTTCTTGGCCCGCGACTACAGACCTGACGCGTGGATCTGAGGTAAACGGCGCTGCTTATTGCTAGTACGGTCGAGCAAGGCAGTCTATCTGGACTACTCATGTGACTCATTAACAGCCACTCCTCACACTATAGCCAAATCCCCCATGCCACTTCATCTGCTCCGTACCGCTCCATGACCAAATAGATCAGTCGTTTCAGACTCGGATGCTGAGCGCCATCCTCTAAGACCACACCAAAACTCAAACTCAATGTCGTCGTCGTCGACTGAGATCCTGGCCCACTTTCTTTGCAACATGGGCATGGCTTCGAATCGGAGAAGTCGACATGTGGAGCAGATGTTCACTAGCTCAGTGTTTTCGAGGCTCATGTAGCATCCACGAGAGCGTAAGCGCCATGCAAAGAGGTCGATGTGGTCGTAAATCCTGAGTCGAAGCTCAGCTGGCAAATCGAGGAGTGAAGGCATGCCTGCCGGGACTCAGTCAGTCAAATATAGGTATTGATAGATCTTGCTTGGAGCTCACCTTGGGATGTTCGATCGGTCTTCTACGCGGCCACTTAGTGTCGTGTGGGCCGATGAGATGATATCCGAGGGTATGTTGTGTACGTGAGAGTGTTGTAAACTGAAGACGAGTATCTCCAATTGGTGTAAGTGTGTTGAGTTACTTCGACAAGTGAAGCTGAGAATCGTGACATTAGGCAACAACGCAAGCGCAACGATAGGTCACGATATCGCGGTTGCGCCTGAACGTCGCAATGGAAAGACCAGTAGTAACTGGTAAGAATCGAATTCAAATTGCGGTAATTACCTACATGAAAAAACAATACTTAGTTCATCCGAGGAACGGTGTTACACATAACTATTCTTGTCCCACGGTGAGTTGTAAAACCTCCCCTAAGATACGCAACTCTCCAGCTGCTCAATGTGCCAGCCGGAGTCTCACGTTTCGGGCGTCCTTAAGGAAAGCGTGGTCTCCAAAGTCTGCGCCAGTACATCAATCTCATGCATCCTTGCTCCTCGCCGATTGCTTCTTCGAGACGCCTCTGCCCAGCGAGCCTCATGTCTCCGTCTCGACCGCCTCTGCTCTTCTAATTTTCGGGTTTGGTCATCGCAACAGTTTTGGAGTTTGAACAGGAATCTTCCCCACTGCTGAGACCAATGCTTTTCTCCTTCGCTGTTGTCGATTCTGATATTTACACGGCCGGGCAAGTGCCAGCCAAGAGTTTTAACACCAGCATCGATATTCTTCATCATCCTTGGTAATGTAAGACTGCGCTTTCCATAATTGTAATAAGGTGACAATAGTCCAACCCACAGGAGAGGCATAGTCAAGTAAAGCTCGCGCAAGTTGAAGAAGTAAGTCCGAACAAGCCGTTTAATCTCGCGTGCCTCACGTGGTCCAAAATTGTCGTTCAGTCGAATATTCAGGGTCTGAACCGTGGCGCAACCCGGAAACCGTCTGATCCATTCCTCGCCTCCTTTTAGAAAACCGGACAGAGCGAACCAAGCTGAGGGTTCAGTCCAGATTGTCAGCTTGCTGTGCGCATACATCGTCGGGATAATCTCGTGATACAAGCCACGACATGTCATGGCCAGATCGAACAAGTTCGCGCGATATGACATTGCAAATCGACTTCCTGCGCGCCTCAAACGTGAAAATGACGGGGAGTAGGTGAAGCGGCACGCATGAGTACTGTGGTCCGTCTGTTGGTCGCACCTCGCCATTGCCGTCCGCTCCTGGTATTCTGGATCGGTCGCTGTGCGGTATTCCGTCGAGAAGACATTGATTGTAGCATCCTTCTTGTCCATTTGAGCGATCATAAGGTCGTAGATCATGCTGCGAAGCTCAACAGGCAGATCTAGGAAGGTAATCGCCATGCTTAAATGATGAGTTTTGGATTACAGCTCGAGGTTGGTGGTGAATTTTGTGTTCGTTATTGTATTGGCAAAGGATTGACAGACAGACTGTTTGAGTTGAGATTTGGCGGACAGTACTTATATGACTGTACAAAAACAAGAGCTCAACTTGGCGGATACTGAAAATAACTAACTCATCCGGGATTTCGAGCAAGTTTCTGTCAGCTCTCCCAGGTTCGCAGCTTTGTGCTTCGTCGCGTCAATCGCTCCGCGTCCACTTCCAAACAAATACTTGCGATGTAAAGGTCGTCGTGTAACTCTCGAGTATCACATGCTCTCTATTATGCAAATTTTGATCATGCACCCGCTGTGGTCTTCTTGGGGTCTCTCCTTCTGCGGCCCTTCCGGACACCCTCATCTTCGACGTCTTCCTCCTCTTTGCCTTTGATCAGATCCTCTGTGAGACCCCACTGCTCCTTGTCATACCAATCTTCGCCGTCGCTCATTTCTCCGACGTGACCCTCTGCCTGGCACCACTGCCATACTTGTTGTCGGCGACGATTCGCCCTCAGCAAGTTCATGAATAGCTTTTCGGTACCACGAACTACCTCTTCCTGCTTTTGAACATAGAGTAGAAGCATTCGGCGGGTCTCTTCCGCTTCTTGGGCTGGCAGACCGAAATCGCGATCGGATAGGGAGCTGGTAGCGGGGATGAAAAAGTTGTTGATCGAGGGTATTGACGAGGGAACCGGCGAGGCGGACTGTGACCTCGGAGATGCCGGTGTTGGTGAACGAGCCTTCCTTCGTGTGGTCATGGCGTGTGACGGTTGACCTCCTGCTTCCGCGGCTGGATCTAATGGCTCTTCGCCGTTTGTGTTCTCCCCATGCCCATTGCCATTGGGCATAGCCTCTGGATTATGATCCTGCGATGGCATAGGCTCTTGATTCTTTTGTCCATCTGAACCGTCCACCATCATGGCATCTCCGTGGGACTGATGATTCTTTAAAGCAGCGTGTCCATTCATCGTATGAGTCCTTGCCATATCTGCTGATTGTATGCCATTTGCTTTAGCCGACTCCTCACTTACACCTGCGAGATCTGAGCTAACACCATTGATGTTGGAATATACCGGCGGTACCCCATCGTCAATCGTACGATCCAAGGTGAGGCTTGACCCGTTATATGACCCTTCTCCAATCATACCATCCAGGCCGTCGTTATCCAGGAGCAAGTGATCGTGAACACTTTCTGCCTTTTCTAACGGTACCCAAGCCTCGTCTCCTCGAAATCTTTGAAGCAGCATCTTCATGCTCCACAAAACTTCTCTTTCTCTGTAGAGCATCTCGCGCGCATTGTCGGCCATTTCCGTTAGATGCTGTGAGGTGTATGGGAGAGATAGAGAAGGATGCGCTGAAAGCTCGGCAGCTGATGTGAGCGGTGCCAGAAGATCTACTCGGGGTCAACACAGGTTGCGACCAGCCGTAATACCAATGCATACGTACATTCAAGTTTCGTCTCTTCGAAAGGGTTGTCTTCGATCGGGGATCCAGTGATGGCCTCGTCATCGTCGTCATCGTCGTCATCGTCTTCGTCTTCGTCTACTAGATCACCGTCTTCGTCGTATCTTGGGGGGTTGCGATGTATCACGTAGCGATGGTAACCTGCATGGTCGACTTTCTGCGATACTGGTGAGTAGACCTATATTGTTTGTCCTGGGCTCCACTGACCCTTCTATACGACTGTCCTCCGCTTGTGTCAAGTCGACCTTCTCTGACCGCATGTGCCCTTCTTTTCAGCTTGTTCCCGCGATTTGTGTGCTGGTGGATGGATGTGTCAGAATCGGAGTCTGCAGAATTGATTAGACTCGAGTGACGATTCGAGAAGCTCTTGAGCGTATACCGTCGTTTCGGCGCTTCAGTGCGACTTTCATGCCTCGGATCGTCTCTGCGATCAACGTCTGTTGTAAAGCCATTCTGGCCTGCACCGAGTGGAGCAGAGGTAGACGGATGGAGGAAGTGCGCTCCTAAGCGATTTGGTGGTTTAGTGACGAGCAAGAGGAAGTCGGAAGAGAAGCTTGAGAGATCGTTTGACGAAAAAAAACATGAACGCCTGAGAGAATGAGAGGTGTCAGGTGCTCAACCTTCTCAAGGAGCGCGAATGGAACATTGCGATGATCGACCTGACCGGAGCCGAATGAGGGTGCGCGGAATGTTTCCGACCCCGCACGTCACCGCCGCAGAGCCGCATCGCATCACTTCGAGCATGTGCCAAATCCAGTCCGAAGTGCCAAACGCGACACGAGGCACGATTTCTTGCCAGTGCCTGTGTCCTCGATCAATGTTCGTAAAAGAATCGAGAGTTAACCCGGCGTACAGCTAGTGTTCGCCCACTTCAGTACAATTCGTGAATAGCTCAAGGTTGAAAGGTCAATGTTCGAACCAGCCTACCTTACAAGATCGAACGTCTAGTCTTGGCACGGCTTCGACAATGGTTGGCTCTTATGCTCAGGGTCTTATGATTTTATACCATCGACCACATTCTATAGCTTCGTATGAATATGTGTATCTTGCGATGAATTCGCCTTGAGACCTGGCTCACACATCATGCAATTGGCTCTTCTGCTCATCTGTACTTACCGCTGCGAATCTCGGTGTACCGACAGACATGGAGGCCTATCCTGAGGACTACGTTGGCCACAACCGGCCCTTGATAGCACTATCTGGTCTCACGGGACCAAGCAGTCCACAATTTGAGAGGTCTTTCGATCTGAAACAGGGCCATGGTCCGAAAGTCTCATCCGATCTGCCACCTTTGCGCGAAGAACAGGCTGCACCGTTGAGGGATGAATTTCTGAAGGCCGATGGCACATCGCTACCATGGCGGTCAGAGGGGCTTCCCGGACGGCAGGAGTTAATGGGTTTCAAGTTCAAGTTTACTGGTCGTGTAAGACTGAATGTCATAAGATACTGCCGATGCTATTACTGATCAGGTATAATCCAGGACTACACATTCCCCTCCCGCAAAGCTGCGCCCCCACCACAGGCACCATCTTCCTCCCCACCGATCAGTCCCTCGGCTGGAGGACCTCTTACTCAGGAACTACACTCCCCATTGTCGCCTCTCTCGCCCTCATCACCACTATTTCCAGATGGAATGTTGACGCCGCAGTGGGTAGCCAAGCATTCGAAGGAGCTGCCTTCCGTCTTCGTCTCCTTCTTTGAAATCACATCCGACTCTTCCACGGCTAGCCAGCAGGACAGTCAGCTCAGAAACGAGATTGTCGCCATCCGCAACGCCATAGCTAGGTCCGGATATAAGACCAGATTCGCTGTGGTTTTGCTCAGTGACAAAACTGTAGTCGCCGCCCCAGAACTTGAAGACCGACTCAACGTTCTGCGCAGAGCAATCGGGCTGGATCCAAAGAATGCCTTCTTCTACTTGCCTCCATCAAATTCGAGGCCAGAGCTCGCCGCTTTCGTTACAAGCGTGCTGTCCGCGCTGCAGCCCGTCTGCGTCGAATATTATAGAGATTTGAGCAAACACGCTCGGCGAAAGAAAAATCGTGGTTATGTCCCAGCGCCAACAGGATCGAGTGCTCGCGGAACCTCACAATCGCTGACTGCACAAGGCTGGAACGTCCGCTATGAGTTCAAGCAGGGCGTCTTTGCCGAATTTCGCCAGGAGATGGATGCTGCGGAGCGTCACTACTCGTTCACTATCGAGGAACTATTCAGCTCTGAAGGAGTATTGGAGAATACACCAAGCTGGTCAGCGCGCTGGGAGGAGGCTCGGCTGCTGACTGATGTGACCGCTCTGCGAGTTCTCCGATGTCAATTATGGACAGGCATGACTTCCGGAGCTGCAGAATCCTGGGTCAACTACAAAGAACGCATGACGGATCTGATCGACCGCAGAGGCAAAGGTACTGGCACTTACGGCTGGGCGGTATGGGACACCAGATGGGCAGAGATTATGGCTCAGCTACTGGTCCCCGCAGACCTCGCCATCTTCCAGATCAAGGAAGATAAGCAAGCATCTCACGAAGACGACAATGCAGACTTGATCATCAACACGAGGACTCATACCTACGCACCTGCGGAAAAGGCGTACCCCGCTACGGATCGTATACCACCATTCCATCTCATGCATCATCCAGGTTACTGGTATAAACTGGCCAGTAGGAGAGCGAGGTCTAGGCGACGGAGAGCAAAGACGATACCAGAAGAAGATCAGAGACCGCCGGAAGGAACACCACCCTCGGAAATGGCTGATCGTATACGGAGGTATGACACATATCTAGCGCCTCATCCGCATCAAGAGCTGGCATCAACGGATCAAGGCGTCACTCATCATGTCGATCGTATCTATGGGCTGGAGGAACGTGCCGCGGATCAGTTCGGTCGGAGGCACCAAACCCGAGCACAAGCTCAGGCAAGGCTAGACCAAGCTTCATTACTCGCAGAAGAAGACCGGCATCAACAGGTCATTGAGGTCCTGCAACCTTTGTGGCAGGACATGCCATGGCGAAAGGAGAAGTGGTACGAGCTTGCATCAAGAGTCATATCTATCCTGCATCACAGCGCCGTCATGCGTAAAGACAATGCACTGCTTATCGAGGTTGAATGGGAGCGCATGTCCAGCTTGTTGGACCTTGACCGCTCCCAGAAATCGAGCATAGACATGGAAGCCAACACCACATCCGACAAAGACAAAGAGATCACTATGGATAGTCAAAGGCGCATCTCTCCTATCAGCGTAACCTTTGCCTTTGCTGTGGGCGAAAGCAGTGTCGGTGATTCTGTTCCATGTCAGATTACTTTGACAAATAACACAGTCGTTGGCGAACAGGCTCTTGGGCTATCGGCGCTGAGCCTGGAACTGAACGGTAATCCGCACAGCTTGACCTTTACCCATGATAGCTCGGCGTCGGTCGATCTCGCGCAACATCTTGCTCTAACCGAAAAGACAACAAACACAAAAGGGATGGCCAAGACCCTATCATCATCTGCCAATTTACACCTTGAGCCTCAACAAAAGCGGCTCTTAAACTTTGCTATCCCTCTCCGCGATGCTGGTACCTATAGCGCGACTGACGCGCGCATCGAGCTGTCACTTTCAGGGTACAAAGTCGAGTACGTTTTCAGTCAATCGCAAGATCTTGAGGCAAAACGATGGTTCTTCGACACAGATAGAGGTCTTCTGAAGAAGCGCATCAGACGAGACGAATCATTCAGTATCAACGTACTCCCGAAGCCGCCAAAGGTTATGCTTAGAATAGCAAATTTGCTGGAGCAATACTTTACGAATGAGCAGGTAGTCCTGGATATTGATGTCTTGAACGAAGAGGTCGAACCCGTTGTTGGATCTCTTGACATTGAGGTTCTTGACAGCTTACCTGCCAGTCTGAACCTAAGGTGGGAAGATGGCAAGGGTGACCAGGCTCTCGATTCATCTTCAAACACTGAGACGGCGACTCGTGACATTGGCCCCATCGGCCGATCAGTCGATCAACTGCACAGACTATGCTTCAACGCCCCTAGTCGACCAATGGAGTGCAGCTTCCGAATCGGCGTGACGTATACTTTGGAATCTGATCCGGAAACGCCAGTCACCAAGACGCTGACCCTCAGTATGATCTTTGTCAGTCCTTTTGAAGCTAACTTTGACCTTTTGCCGAGATTGGAATCATCCGCTTGGCCAAACTTCTTCAGCCTGCCGGCCACACCTTCGGAGTCCACGCCAGAGAAGCAGAGGGAGGGTATTGCCCAACAATGGCAACTCCTCGGTCATGTCGCGTCGTTCGCAGATGAAACGCTGATTGTCGAGTCTGCCTCTTTAGTGCTCAACTCCATCTCGAGCAATGCAATCTGCGACTTTCACACCGTAGAGGCATCTCACTACCCTCGACCCATGGAAACGAAGAGCCAACATAACCTACCTTTCGTTTTCACAACCCATCGAACCTCTTACGAAGATCGCAGACCTTCTAATATTGACCTCTCGCTAGCGATATCCTGGCGTCGGACAAGCTCTTCCGCTGATTCAGAGCCAGTGACCACAACTCTGCTTGTGCCGAAGCTCACGATACCCGGTCCGGAGCCTCGAGTGCTTTGCACTGCCTCGCCATCACTGGACTCAACCTCTGGCACGGTCAACGTGACCTACACATTGGAGAACCCGAGCATGCACTTCTTGACCTTTACCATCACCATGGATGCAACAGATCAATTTGCTTTCAGCGGTCCAAAATTCAGAACCGTTTCTCTGACGCCGCTGAGCAGAATGACGGTAGACTACAGATTGCTTCCGCACTCTGACAAGGGGGATGTAGTCAACGATCGGCGACGCGGACGAGGAAGGTGGATAAGCCCGAGCCTGCGGGTCGTAGACTCGTACTTCCAGAAGACGCTACGAGTCATGGAAGGAGGAGACGGCGTGAAGAGTGATCGCAAGACCGGCGTGGTCGGGATTTGGATACCAGAACAGGACATATAGCATTACACATAACACTGTCACACTACGACGCTCATATGCACCCATCAACAGACCTCAACAATCCTTTCCCGCGGCGCATGTCTGCGTTCCCAGAGTCACGCACCAACCCAGTGCATGCACCTTTTACCAGCTTCGAGCGGTTCCCCGTTCACCAGCTTCTCAATCGCTTTCTCCACTCTTGCATCGTCGGTGCAGCACAGATCGCCGCATTCCTCGTCCAGCACATACCACATATTCATAAGGTTGTACTGCATCTCGCAATCAGCCTGCTTGGCGAACGCCTGGCGCAGCGTTGCGATAAGCGTCGGCGGTGGCGCGCTGCCGTCGGGTAGCTCTTCTTGCCGCGAGGGCATGGCGTAGAACTCGTCTTTAAGCGCGCTGGTAGGGGACGTTAGATAGTTTCAAGTGATGGGATGGGAGCAGGAAGAGTGAACGTACGATATGCTCTCGCCGCGGTGTTGGAGCAGCCCGAGAAGAAACTCTGGTCCGTCGCGGAGCAGCACTTCCTCGCATGCGAGCTCAACCTCGGAGCGTGAGTCTTCTTGTAGTGGTGTCACCCAGTACAGGACTAGTTCTGGTCCAAGGGCGCGGAGGACGTGGATAGACATCATCAGTGTGAAGGTCAGGATCGCGAGGGAGGCTTTGGGTAGGGAGAGAATAATGGCGCGTTTGCCTTCGTTCGTAGCTGTCTGAGTTAGTATGGGCTCAAGAAGTATTGGGAGAATTGGCTTACGGCAGTCTTTGAGACGGTACAGGATCAGAAGACCGGCGTAGTGGAAGGTCAGGGCTCGGTAGGTCGACCAGGACGAGTGCTCTGCATTGCCTTGACGAACGATCAGGCAGCGGGACTTGATGCTGCTGAGGACAGAGATGCGGCGGAACAGGACGTCCATCGAGGACCACGTCATGGTCATGCCATTGCTGAACAGACTTGGGTACTGACGCTTCGCCCAGTCGAATTGCTGGGTCACGATTGTTCGTACAATGCTGTGCTCGTAGTTGTCTACTGTGCTCTGGAAGCGCTTGCAGACACCTCGAAGGTCGGAGCGGGTAGAAGCTGTATAATCTACCGAGGAGAGGATATCTATGAGACACTCTGTAGGGATGCTAGACAGGGAGACAGGAGAAGGAGAGATTGAGGACGACATCGCTGAATGAATATTGAGGACACTGAGAAATGGGAAGAAATTGAAACACCATACTGGCAGGTATGGCACGAGATAAGTGACCAGAGCGATGCACCTTGATGTACAGAACCCCAATACCCCTCACAGGAATATTACCATATTGGAAGGGTCGAGTCGATGTACCTTGATGTTCTGTGGAGCTTAACACAATTGACCTGATCGCGTCATTTCGTCACCCTTCTCCTCCTGAACGCGTTCGTACGCGACGTACTGCCATTTGGTCTCGTAGCACGTGAAGAGTGGTCATATGACTGAAAAAAGATGCGACCATTGCTTTGCCTGTCCCGGTCGTTGAAAAGCTGTCGGAGCTCTTATTGATAACAGGTTCACCGTATCCTCAATCACTCGTCATGTGTTCACCTCTTGGCAGGATAATGTACTGTCACTTGAGCGAATACATACTTTCAGCATGATGTGCTTGGCCAGTTGAGCTAGGGTCTGCTGAGGACTTGGATTGATGATTAATATTCCATTAATGCTGTCGACCCTGTTTCCAAAATCCCCGCCGGATAGCAGCCGAGAGATCGGGGAGTGAGGCTCTGCGGCAGATCTCTGCGTGTCCGCGCCAAGTCCCGAGCGGGTAAGATCTGAGATCGGAATGACGTCGAGCTGCCCTAGTATCTCTCTTCCTCACGCTCCCGCGGAGGAATGACGAGATTATCCAAATGACGAGATTATTGTTTGTTGGGGGCTCCGATGGTTCCTGAGCAGCTAGTGCCAACTGTAATAAGCAAATGCTTCACTACTTGTACTGTGGGTAGGACCCCTTGGTGAGATCTTCATATCCATTGTTCCTTTTCTTTCATCACTAGTGCCTACCACACGACCACCTCTATCAGAGGCACCCTGCAAGAATGGAGACGCTTAGAGACTCGACCGTTGGTCATCTCCTTCGACTTGCTACTGGCGGTAAAGTGCTTCAATACCCAGAGGATAGAGACAAGGAATACGTCAGAAAATATATCGACGAAGAGAAGAGTGGTTACCTCGCACATCATGGCGACACAAATCCGCCAGAAGAAGACGGAGAATCGGTGCATGGCCTAGGCGGTATTCGCACACGAGAAGGTCGCGATGTTCAACCAGAAAACGAGCGTGAGCGCGAGGGCTCGAATTCGTCAGGAACATTGACAGGAGACGGCAATGGAGACAACTACAACCAAGCAAGTGGAGTCAAGGTCGATTCAGAAAAGGGACAGGATAAATTTCTTGTGAGCTGGGATGGACCCAACGATCCGGACAACCCCCAAAACTGGTCTCTCGGAAAGAAGTTCTTTGTCAGTTTCCTGATCTGTCTTTTGACTACCAGTATCTACATTGGCTCGTCCATCTACTCGCCTGGAGAGATGGAGGTTGAGCAGGAGTTTGGTGTATCCCAAGTCGTTGCGACTCTTGGATTGACACTGTTTGTTGCCGGTTACGGTCTCGGACCTATGATCTGGGCGCCTCTTTCCGAGATTCCCCAGATCGGCCGCAACCCAATCTATCTGTCGACATTGCTGGTCTTCGTCTTGTTCAACCTTGGAGCTGGATATGCGAGTAACTTGGGCATGCTTCTTGCGTTCCGATTCCTCACTGGCTTCTTTGGCTCGCCAGTCCTTGCCACTGGTGGAGCATCCATCACTGACATGTACGTGCCGCGTAAGAGAGCATATGCCATGGCCGTCTGGGGTATCTCTGCCATCTGTGGTCCAACACTTGGACCGCTTGTTGGTGGTTTCGCTGCTCAGCACGAGGGATGGAGATGGTAAGCAGATATGCGCGTCGTACTGAAAGGCTCGTACTGATTATCACTAGGACTATCTGGGAACTTATCTGGGTTTCGGCCTTTTGCTGGGTTGTACTCATGTTCTTGCTGCCGGAGACTTCTGCCACCAACATCCTCTATCGACGAACCCGTCGCCTACGCAAGCTTACTGGAAACGACAAACTCACATGCGAGCCTGAGCTCATGGCCGCCAACATGACTGGAAAGGATATCGCCATGACTGCTCTCGTACGGCCGTTGACTCTTAACTTCACCGAGCCAATGGTTTTCCTGCTGAACCTCTACATCGCCCTGATTTACGGCTTGCTCTATGTCTGGTTCGAGTCTTTCGTCATCGTCTTCATTGACATCTACCACTTCAATCTCGGAGAGGAAGGACTTGCCTACCTCGGTATTCTCGTCGGTGCTATCGTGACACTGCCGCCGTTCTTCTGGTATTTGCACGCGAAGCTCGAACCCAAGTTCAACGACAAAGGAGAGCTCAAGCCTGAGGAACGTCTCGTGGCAGCCATGTTCGGAGCTTTCTGCATCCCAATCTGTCTCTTCTGGTTCGGCTGGACTTCGCGAGCTTCTGTGCATTGGATTGTGCCAATTATCGGATCCTCGCTTTTCGCAACCGGATCCATTCTTTTGTTCAACTCGGTGTTGAACTACCTACCTGACGCATACCCGGAATACGCTGCATCAGTCTTGGCCGGCAATGACCTTTTCCGTTCGTCGTTCGGTGCCGGTTTCCCACTCTTCGCGAACGCAATGTACCAGAAATTGGGCGTAGACTGGGCAAGCAGCTTGTTGGGTTTCTTGAGCATTGCCTTTATTCCAATTCCGTTTGTTTTGTACAAGGTACGTTGTCGTCGTTCAATTAATTCTCGGACGTCTTTCGCTAACATTCGTTTGCAGTACGGCGAGACATTACGCAAGAATCACAGCAAGGCCGCAAGGAAGGATTTCTAAGGGATTTCAGATTATTAATGTATCATACTGTACTATATTGCAGGGACTGGAAATGCATAGCGCGGCTCCGGAGTTCACAATTAGGATTAGAATTGGCTCGGCTTTGAATAGATCGCAAGGTGTAGAGGATTTATCACGCTCGATCGATATTGGATCGTCAGCATTCGGCCTTATAATAACAAGAATTATGCTTCATTTTCACGTACGGCCATAGTTGCTTGAGAACACTGGATCCCGTCCGCTCTCCACACGTTAAGCAAGCAGACGCTCGATTAGTAGTTGCGTGGGTGACCAGCAGCGAATCCCGGGTGCTGTACGTTTTGCTCCTTACGGAGAATAATCATGTTTTGCTTACCAGGGCTATAGCGTGCAAATGGCTTGAAAGGTGGGTGAAGGAGTTGCAACGGCGATTTTTATTTTTCTTCTCACAACATCGCTGGCCGCGACTTGTGCGACAGAGCTTCCCCACATTTTCCCCAAATCGCCCTTCGTCAACAGACGCGGGCATTACGAGTTCGTGTGAACGTTGGTTAACATATACCATCTTCTTTCACTTTCAAGACCACCATTCAGTGAAGCTCTTGGCATCCACCCCTGGTATCCAGCTATCACGTCGCATCAGCGCGCCAGACCACATTGAAGAGCCACTCGCACCCAACACCCACAATGGACGACCTTCAAGGTATCCTCATTCAACTAGGCCCCCATTCACAGAGCCAACTAACATGCCAGACTATGTCACGACCTTCCTCTCGCTGGCACGCACACAATCCTCAACCCTCTCGACGCTCTACTCCTACGCCCGCCTGCTCCAATCCAACGTCCAAACCTACATAATCCCACTCATCAATCGCGCAACACAACAACCAGACATCGCATCCGTGGTCCTCCTGTTGATCCTTCTCTTCATCAGTCTCAAAGTTCTGAACATCCTTTTCAACACAGTCATGTTCTGGATACGGCTGGCGATCAAAATGGCGTTCTATGGATCCATACTGGGCCTCGGGATGTGGGTTTATACGCGCGGGCCCGAGGGCGTGGTGGAGGATTGCCAGAGTCTGGCCGCGACGTGGAGAGGAGAGTGTGCTTACTGAAAGGATAGGGCGGAGGGAGGAGGAGTGAGGGCGGCGCAGGCGCAGAAGGTGGCTGCGAAGAAGGGGTGGTTCTGATCGTGAGGCGAGGACACGATACTGGCCGCACGAGCGAACCCTGCTGGTATCTGCGATTGCCCACGGTCACGTAGCAGGGAATCATACTGGGACTTCCTAGATCGGGGCAAGGCATGCTCGAAATTTGGTTCAGAATTGACGCAATAGACCACTGAAAGCAGACACAGGCCCCTATCAACCACCACCCTCGGCCAGTCCATGGGCTTTAGCGAAGGCGTCGGGGAACAATCACGAGCCACGAGCTAAGAGATGATTTGGGACGATTTTGTTGACGGAAGACTTACACTGTATCTGATACGGATTGTGCCATCTGACCACGTTGGCATATGGTTGCAATAATCTCCGATCTCAATGACGATTGTATGGTTGCGTGGTGTTTAGATGGAACAGGAAGCCAGCATGTGGCTATTAATCGCGGCTTGAAGTCGTTACGGCGTGCGATATATCGCTCGACAGCGTTGGCAATGATGAAGGCGCTGAATCGCTTGACAACACCATCACCGGAGCCAGGTCCGGCAGTCGTCGTGGTAGTGCCTAATGTTAGCAACACCGACATCCACCTTAAGTTGTGTTATTACAAAGTCAACGATCACATGCAATGATAAAGTTCATGTTTTCCGAGATAATGAATCACAAACCAAAGGACGCAGGTTCACTGCATGCCGCGAGATCTCGGTAAGCCCCGCAGAGTAATCGAGCACCGATGGTCAGGATAAGTCCGGGGGAGTCGAGATGGTGGGTGTTTCAACATCGATCACGCATGCAGATATAGATGACCGTGATAAGGACCGGGATCATGGCTGCGGAAATGGTCACTGAACTAAGATTGATTGGAGCTGGAAGCCTCTGGCTCCAGGTGTTAAGTTATTTGCAGAGCGGGTAAATAGAAGTGTGACCCAAATGACGAGTGCATATAAGCTTAATAGATTACCTTTACCGGGGAGGTTTGAGAACATGATACGCAGCTGAGTCAGTGTATCTGGTGACACTTGTTGCGGCGAGTTGTGATGGTGTGTCGATTCGGCTGCTGGCTCAATTCCTCAGACGCATCTGGGCAGCGAGATCAGTGTGCGCTTCGAAAGGGGTATTTTTGTAGAAAGCACGTTGCGAAGTTCTTAATCGAGGGTTTCATATGATGCAAGTGACCATCGAGTCGTACTCGTAGAACTCCCTTCTGATCCTCACTTTATCCTGTGGATGCTGACGCTAACAGCCGTCGTGATGATCATCGCGAATACAGCGGAGGTGCTCCGATATCGTGTCTGCGGCAGTACGTACATTTTTGCCGGCGAACGGCAGAAATGAGCAGCATTGCATAGCTGAACGGCTCGGAATCCACAGTGAGAACAATGAGAACCGGGCAAAAAATCCACAGACCGCGTGCAGGTATTGATGGTCTTCGCAACGTCTTCGTAAGGAGTTCGAACACTGCGCTCTGACCGTTACGACATGACAAGAACAAGTCATGTCACCGCACATCTACCGAAACTCAATCTGGTTACGAATGAGCGGGTTTTGTGAAGGATAAACAGAAGCGAAGGTAAGGTCCGGCACGATCGCGGGATCGCCATGCACTGTCGTTGTAGTCTCCAGCCATGAGTCGGGAAGCCTAGGGTTGATGTTGGATTTGTGTTTGCCGACCGCGGTCAACCATGGTTCAATTCAACGTCGAAAGCCGACCCAAGACTAGCGGTGAGGGAGATGGCGGAACGGAGCGTGACAACTTACAACGACTTCTGTTGTTTGTCCTTAGAAGAGCAATGTCTGTGTCTGCGATTTCGAGCTCAGTCGAGCTCGACCTTTTCAGTGGCATGTACGGTAGTTCGTCGCCTAGCTTGATGCGATTTCATGCAAAGTCGCGTGGGATGACTTCTTGCGGATGCTGACAACGGCGTGCGAAAATGTATACTGCACCTTGTAGTCATCGTGCAGTATGAAGTATGTTGCTCTCCGGCATTTGCGGTAAAACGCAGATACTGCGTTCCAGCCCCGGATGCTGCTACATGTCTCGCATGTATTAATAGATATCGATACGTGAACTATGCAACAACACTGCGATGATCCAGAGCGAGGGTCGATTGGCGGGCTCTGCAGCAGTGATGATGATCCAGAAGCAGGAGTCGTTCTCGCAACGGCATACCTTTTCAGGCGAAATTGCGGTATACTCGTAGTATCCAGACTTTCACATGCTGAGCGAAGTACCTGTAGGGTCCTGTACCGTACGTAGTCAGGTGGTCAAGATACCATGTCTTCTGTCTCGGGTTGACTCGAGATGTTAGAGATATATTACTTTATGCTGTATGTCATTGTGACCTAGAGTCCCGTCATGCCGCGTCTGACATGGCTTGCAATTCGTCCGAGTCAGCAGCTGCAATACTCCCGTGATGTTGTCGCCAACATTCCGTTTATCGGCGGCTCATATCCAACTGCCACAAATCGGGATAAGATGGAATAGTGGCGCGGTCATGATTGTTCATTGCGTCTGTGCCAAGGCGTGCATCATCGTTGCATGAAGGCGGACGGCAGATGCAATCAACGCGCGTGATTTCGCGATTTGATATTGCTATTCGTCAGTCGTCCGCCGCGCGTGCGGCGCAAAATAGATTGCTGACGCACGCCTGACTCGAGGTACCTGTGATGCATTGTGAACCAGGCGCACATGTGGTCTCCAATCCCGCGTCTATGGCTTTCTTTGGGATACGACATCGATGGCGAGTAGAGCTTGCACTTTGAGGCTTCTTGGACATTGCGTTAGTCTTGTGCGATACAGTACAGTATTGCGACCGACGATTAGAACCGATCGAGCACATAGAATAGGTGGAGTCGGTTCAGGATTGTAGTTGGAAGGTGCTAACCGCTAACGGTCTGCAGTCACGATCCGGACTGTGCACTGACCCACGGGAACGGATGGCCTAAGTTAAAGTCGCAGCCCGCTCCTGCCTTGACTTGCCTTGAGCTGAGGTCCACCTGCGGGTCATCTGCCTCTGGCGAAAACGCCATGTAGATCCATCTGGAGACGTCAATGCTGATTAATTTATATCTACTATAGGACCCTTAGTATGTACCTGTACATGTACACAAATACAACTGTTCGCAAAGGATACCTGCAGTAGCCCCAGCTGAACAATTGCTCCTTCCGAGGTCAGCAAGCCACTATCGCCTTTTTTTGACGCTCTTGTTCGCTCATGACCGTCTTGGGCCATTGTTGGTTGTAGCTTCTCCGCTATGGGTCCAAAACCGGCATTTGGCAGTCATCAGACAACGGTTGAAAGGAGCGGTGAAGCATTTAGGAGCACTTGCAGTACTCGTATCAAGATCTCGTGCAGATCATAATGGTAGTCTACCGTTATCATTGCGTGAAGAAACAATGGGTCATGGTACGGTGTGATGTATAGCAGGATTCTTTACCCGGCTATCAAGCTTTAGCTGGAACTTCCATGTCCTAAGGCCATGCTAGATCGTCAAGGCGCAGGGTTTGGTGTCGATACTGTATTCGCCAGTAACAAGAAGAGTAGCTTCACAGGCATCACTGACATCGGCCACGCCGCTGACTACCGATCGACGTTAACATTTCCTTTGGATCGGTACAGTAGCATAGCGCTTGTCCAATCCACAGTCAATCGTCTCGTAATAAGATCATCAGGCAAGCCGCGCAACGATAAAGCGCCACGAGCGGGCGATTTCGAATTCCAGATACGGAATGGAAGGGTAGAAAGGCAGCACACGTATCCATGAAACATTCTGAAGGGTTTTGCAAAGTTCGCATCTCTACCTCGTCCCTGTACCTTACCTCGTACTGTCCCAAGGCAGAGAGCACCTTGCACGTACCGTCCACAGCTGTTTGGCCTCGCCCTCGGATCCGGAGACGCAGCAAGGTCCGTAATTCTCATCTCATCTCCATCTTCTTTGTCTTCGGAGGTCACAGTCACGTTCTGAAACAGAACGCGACATCCGCTTACATTCGGCTCTTCGCGACCTTCATACAACCTTTGTATTGACAGGGTCACCTCGTTATCTGGCTGATTACCGTGCTACATTCGGCCTGTCAGCTCCGAAACTGACTACAGAACCGCAGGTCTATACTCCGTATAACCGAATCCCTTACCTGGATACCTCAGCTGTCATACGCTTCCGTGTCCGCGAAATCTTTGGTCGCGACCAATCGGACTTGCAGCGAGCTGGGAATAAACACGACCTCTTCTGATGTGAGTAGCCAAGATTTGTTGATTTGTTTTCTACCCTTGCTCAACCCGCGCCGAGGTAGTGCTTGTCGAGTACTGTACCTTTGATCGTCACAGCTTGATATTGGGCACTATCGACACTGTAACAATGCCTTCATGATCTCGGCTGGCGTGAGCACTCATCCTCTCCTGCTGGGTAGTATGTGAATGGTCTCTGCAGATCGCTGACTCCTTTGATCATGCGCAGGCCCATTATTCCCTTGCAGATCGCCGTCTGAACGCCAAATACAGTCTGCGATTACAACGCAGTACATCTCCAAGCGAACCAAGTCTCGTCGTACCACGGGTTCTTTGACTGGCGGGCTAGTACTCTGCGACTTATTCGTTTCAACTACGCCACACCTTGTCATCACAAATCTTGCGAACTCCTGCATCTTTCAGAGATCGGCTTCTTCCAGCAAGCAGAAAGCGACGTGCAAGAACATCTTGGGCACACGGACCTCCGCGTGCTCCTTGCCACGCTGCGCCGCTTGTCGCCGACCGCCTGTCGTACCTGCCCAAACCGGGCATAGTCTGCGGCCCTTGCCATCACGAATCGACTCCACTTTCAAAAGGCTTGCAGACGATTTGCGCTTGCGGCTTACCAGGCCGAACACCGTCAGCCGAGCATTTACAAGCTCGGACCTCTATCGAGGTTCTGCCTGCTGCTGTCCGTCCCAAATTGACGCTTCTGCCTTGTTAAGAGTCGCGCACAAGAAGACCCATCTACACTCGAGTAGCGGTCAAGTACTACTCTGCACTCTTTGTTCAAGCCTGCACTGCATCAGAACTCGGCCGATCCACAGTCACTCGTGTCGCGCTGTTTTTCCGCGCAGCCTTGCAGCAGTTGCCGACAAACGCCCAGTTGCTCCTTCCCGTATTTGGCTTCTGTCTCTTTCAGACCGCGGCTCAGGTTGCGCCACTTCTCCGGGCTTTGCTTGTACAAGTCATCACTACCTAGTACCTTCTACCGCCTATTATTATCATCATATTTCACCACCTTGCATTGCTCTCCGAATCAATTGGATACCTACACTCAACCGCGCCCCCTTTGCTCGGATCCAATTCCATATTCTTGGACACTCTGCGCTGTCACGATCGACCCGACCATCTGGCCAGTTCTCAGCGTTTGCCCAGTGCCCCGTTCTGCATCTGCAGGTCGCGCAATAATCCCTGGCGTCTCTTCTGCACCGCGACACAGCTCTGCATCTGACGACGAAAACGATTTGCTCGACAAACAACACAACGCGCGCTTGCGCATAGTCCGCACAAGATTCATTCGTGGGAGTCGACGGACATTGATACATTTCGACGTGGTACAACCTACTCACCGCTTCGACGCCTCTACAACGGCTTGCTGCATCTCGTCTCTATAGCTTCCACTACAGCGCGCATTGACACTCTCCGCATCTGATGCTGTCCGTGTCGCATTACACGCCTTACACATCCTTCTCGACATATAATCCCATCATGGATGGCTCCGAGACCATCAATCCAGCTGCTCTCGATACTCCAGGTTCGTCCGCTACATTGCAAGCTATCGCGTTGATTTCTTGATTCTGTTTTACGATGATTTCTTCCACGTTGCTTCCCTCTCCCTTCCCCGTTGTCGGGATTTACCGCAGCTACCGCGCCCCATCCTGCGCAGACGTCGTTCCACCGCATGCCCGTCCATTACATGCTAACATGCGCCTGTCGCTCTTGCAGCTGCCTTTACGGTCTCGCCGAACCTTCTTGCACAGTCCAGCCCCCGAGGCCTAAAAAGAAGTCGATCACCCGACAATTACGGTGAATTTCTAGTCGCTCAAGGAGGCGATGGTGGTACGTTCATCACTTCGCAACCGACCGCGTCGCGTCAACCACCGCGAACTAATAAATCCTTCGCAGACGGAAAACCGAGAAAACGAGGCAGACCACACAAGTCGACACACATAGACAGTCCTAATATGTCTGCGCAACCCATCACTCCGGCCACACCAAACAAATCACAACAACCATTACAGTCCAAAATGTCGATTTCTCAGACCTCTCCCGATCCCATCTCACCGCAGAGAAGCACCCCAACATCTGGCGCAAAACAGCCCGTCATCAAGGCGCTACCGACAGTGCGCGACCATACCACCGATCAATTGAACCCAGAAGGAGATGAATACATACCTCGCGAAAGAGACGATGCCGGGGAGAGAAAGGTCTCGTTGGACGGATACCTTATCGACAGGCAGTATCGCATCTCCACCTTCACAGTCCCAAAGCGTGGCCAGAAGCTCTTCATGCTTGCTACCGAATGCGCCAGGCAATTGAACTACCGAGACTCGTACCTGCTATTTAATAAGAACAGGTCGCTTTACAAAATTATTGCGAGTCAAGAGGAGAAGGACAATCTGATTCAGCAGGAGATTCTACCATATTCTTACAGGTCGAGGCAGATCGCCATCGTCACTGCCCGATCCATGTTCCGACAATTCGGCAGCAGAGTCATTGACGGAGGCAGGCGAGTCCGCGATGATTACTGGGAATCGAAAGCGAGAAAGCAAGGTTTCACCGAGGAAGATGCCGCCGGTGAGAAAAGACCAGGTGCGGCCAAGCAAAGAGCAGCCGCGGCTGCTGAGGCTCAAGCCATGTCCTTGGCTGCGCTGCCGCAAGGAGAAGTTATTTACAGCAATGTCCCCGGTATCAACGGACAGCCTCAAGTGCCTGTTGGCATCCACCCATTGACGTACGCCACGCTTCCAGGATACGAGAACTTGTCACCTGAGCATCTCAAGGCTCAGGATTTCCCAAATGTCATTCGCCCTAGACAGGAGATAACAGGTCCTGGCTACCAAGATCGTTCTCAGCCAAGTTCCGCGACCGACATTCTCTCTCAGTCTACTAGTAGTGCTGAGTTCAACAAGGGCCTCACCCAACAGCGCGCGATTCGTTCAAAGTACCTGGACGATTGGTGGACAAGACCACAGGAGGTTTCAGAGCCCATCAGTCAGACGTTCGGTACCGATGTCAACGTTGCTACTATTGCACCTCAGAATCTGCAATCTCCACAACAGTCTCAGCTGCCTGGAATCAATGCCCACCAGAACATGCTATCGCATCAACAGAATGCAGCTATGATGGCTCAGAACTACCAGCAGCAATATCAGTCGAGCATGCCATCCCAATCTCCGGTTCGTCAGATGCATCAACCTGTGTCAAACAACCAGATGTCACAGGGTTCTCCGGCCATGAGTATGCCTTCGGCCACTGGCAGACAGCAGACTCCATCATCCTACAACAACTATCAGGCCGCTGGTGGAATGTGGCCTCCACCTCAGCCATCACCTCATCCGATGAACTATGGACAACAGCCGCAACAGCAGCTTCCTCAGCCCCAGCAATCGCCCATGCATCCTCCCGCACAGCTTCCAAACCAGAACAGCATGAGCTACATGACTAACCCAACGAACAATACGGCATTTTCTGGTATGAACAGGAACGTGTATCAGGCTAGCCCGACGCCTCAGCAGTATGGCCAGCAGCAGGGCATGCAAAACATGCAGAACTGGAACCAGTCTCAAAATGGGAACATGGCAGCCGACTGGCAAAGATTTCAACAATAGGATGGATATATACCTGGTCCCCAGCAGCTCGACGATCCGTATTACTCCCACACTGCGTATCCGATGCGCGGGCTCCATCAATACGGATCGCAGGCCGCAACGTACGCTCCTACTCCCAATGCGATGCCTTACACGTTTTTCAATCCGCAACATTACCTCAACCAGATCAACACACCGCTGGCCCCAACACGTCGGTGGCGTCGCGATATTCCGGGAAACTCGTAGTTCGAGCAGCCGATCGGACAGCTCTTCGCCAGACGGCCGGACCTTGCAGCACCGCCTAGATTATACATTCCAAACACGCATCCGGACCTCGTGGTCCAATCCAACTCTCCACTCCGGGACGACGTCCAAAGAAACGATTAACCACCTCTCATTGATTATGGATTAGTTACTGTTTTTGTTCAACCATGATATCCACGATACCCTTGATACCCAACCAAGGCGGGTAAACGGTCTTTTTGTATTTTACGCGCTCTCCTTGTTATATTTTATGGTGGATGACTACGAAGACTCACCGCGAAGACCAAAGCAATACGCATGTTACTCGCTTATGCTCGGTTCAGAATCACGTTGGTGCTTTGCGTTATCTACTCCGGCGGATGATGCTTTCGAATTCTCTTACAAGTTCAAGACCCGCATTGTCACCTTCAGGCCTCACACGATATCAGCACTTGCGTTCTCGTTCTTGTCAGCTTTCTGACTTGGGCCGTCGGCTGTCTCGGATATATTCATGCAAGCACTTTGGCCTATAAATACACTTCGATGAAACCGAAAAGGATGTTTACTCCGATGAATGATAAAAGGTTTAATCCTGGTGTGAGAAGGAGCATGCATTGTGGTGTAACATCTGTCGCGCAGTCAGGTCAAAGCAACATGTACCAGTCATCAATCATGTCTCGTTGCTCGTGCATACTCTGACACAACGCGCCGACCATCGTGCCTAATCTCTCCGTATAACAGTGCACGGAAGCGTTCGTGTCTCCACGAAGCATCTCCGCAAACTTTCTGACTGCGGGGGCCCATGACGACATGTCTCCGTCCTTGAGTTGGGCCTCGGTCTGGGGAACTGTGGAGGCACATGCGAGATCCATCAACATCGTGGGATAGGACGACTCTCACTGTACAAGCAATCAACGATATCGGTTACTCATCCTTTACTCCTCCTACACACCCTCCAGTCATCGCACGAACAGAACCTCAAAAATGGCACCCAACGTAAGCTCACCACTTCATGCTCTCGACCAAGCCCCCTATATCTCAAGAACCACATCTGGAGCACTCGATGGATGCACGAATCAAAAAGACGGCTCGCAAGAAAGTCAACACAAACTAATTGACACAGGACAAGAGGACCCTCCCGCAAATCGCAAAGGAGAAACTCGAGACCAATCCCTCAGCACTAGGCGACCCCGTCAGTCTGAAAGCGGAGAAAAGCAGCAATGAACCCACAGAGCAAGACAGACCCAACAAGAACGGTGGAAAAGACGTCAGTGCCCACCACATACTTCCTCTCTCATCATCGAGGAACCACAGGAAGGAGAGGCTGATAGATGACAGCAGGGCGGCAAGAAGACACTCAAAGAGCTCGCCGAGGAGAAACTCAAGACGAACCCGTCAGCGCTTGGAGATCCTGTCAGTATGAAGGCCGAGAGCGCGGACTCGCATCCCACGGAGCAGGACCGCGGTGCGGCGCCTGCGGATCCAAAGAACCCAAAGAAGGATAGCAAGCTATAGATGCTTCTGAGCACGGAACATGGTAACGGAACAGAGACGGACACGATTCGGATAAGGTTTATGGGAAATATTGTGTTTTACGAAACGGAGCAATGGTTCAATTTAACGTTGATGACATCTACTCCTCCCTCCACCGAATCCCCCACTCGCCCTTGGCGAACGATGGCTCGACGACCACGCCCTGCATGACTGCCTCGCATTTCCGCCTGACCTCCTTTGGCCCTTTGTCTTCTTCCTCCTCGTCTGAACTGATACTGCCCCTCCGCTTCCCCTTCTTGCCCTTCTTCGCATTCGCCTTCCCGCTAGTGCCCTTGTCGTTCCCCTCTGACACGCCTGTCACAAGACCGAAGATTACCGCTCGCCGCGCTGCGCAACGTACTCTTTCCCGTTCTTGTGCTTTGCGTTCGCCTTCGCGCCGTTTGGCGTCGTCTTCGCTGACGTGTGTGGTGGTGCTTTGTGCCGCGTTGCCTACTTCTTGGTTCGAGTCGGAAGGCAAGGTCGTTTGGTCCGATGATGGCACGGCGACTGCATTTGAAGCCACGGGGTTGTGGGACGGGGCGAAGGAGACTTTCTTGGATGGTGCGTCCGAGGAATATGGGTCTGTAGTGAAGGTTGTCGGATCCGAGATCGAGGAGCGCGCGTGCGGACCGCTCTTCTGGGCGCCCTTGACTGCGCTCGGGGTCTTGGAGTCGCTGTCGGATCGCTCTTTGTCGGATAGGGAGAGGTTCTCGGCGCTTAGTGTCGAGTCTTCGTTGCTCTTATTATCGCTGAGACGAGTTCCGTCGTCACTATTGTCTTCGTCGTTGGTGGAACCGTCGGAATACTCATCTGAGGAGACCATGTCTACACTTTTCCATTTGCCTTCTGTTTCTGGCATCCATCGCGGTAGGCGGTTTTTCCGTCGGCCGTAGACCTTCTCTGGGTCCTTGACTCGATTGTAGATGATTTCCTCGACCTGAGTGCAGGTGACCAGTATTCTGTGGTCGCCTTTCTTGCCCGCTGGCTTCTTGTTGGCAACAGATTGGCCATCTTGACTTTTGACTGGAGCCATGTTACTCTCATTGCTTCCTTGACCCTCCTGTGAGGAAGGCGCTTTTGGAGGTCCCTCTCCGTTCAGTAGAGATAAAAACATGTCTTCGATTCGGCGGTCTATACTGTCTGCTGCTGTCGAAGGCTTGTGGGCTCTGCATTTTGCGGAACAGAACTTCGAGGCGGTACCCTTGCTGTCCTTATCTTTTGGTGGTGCTTTGTTGCGAGTACCTGCGATGATTAGATGGTTGGTCAACTAGATCCGGTCCGGACACTTGGTAGTCGGCACAACCTGATCAGAGGAAAATTGCAAAGACGGTTGTTTAGGTAAGAAAACAAGGAGATCATATGACATCCGTGATGCGATGTTCAAGGACCTCATGTGGTTGAGAATGACATTATGATATATCGGACCTACCCATGACCCTTCCGCAGGTGTGACAATAAGGCGTATCTTCGCTCCCAGTCGTGAGGTAGAATGGTGGAGGTGTAGCAGAGCTCTTCTTGGGCTTCGCGCCTGTAGTTGTCAGTATCTAATCCGAGCATGCTGGAGGTATATGCGGACGTACCCCAATCCATCCAACTCATGGTTGTGATGGGTGCGTTACAGTCTGAATGAGTAAAAGGTCACGCGACAAGTCAGAGTTTCGTTTCAGAACGAAACCGTACTAACCCAAAATGCTGCTTTATGGTTCTGGATTACGCTCGTCAGCTAGTAGGCCTGAGCGATATGTAGGGTTCCGATATTGTTTGTTTGTTTGGCGAACTTACATCGATTCTGAGGGACAATCATGTAGCGAGTACCGATTACATCACCGAGGCAAGCCAAAGCGGTGGATTATTACTCGCGAGTTCGGCGAAAAGACATGTATGATATACCTTTACTTATGATTTTTTCCTACTTGCTAGGTCTTATAGGTCAGGACTTAGATGCCTGATGCTATTCGTCTGCCACACGACTTGGCAGAACGATTTTGTTGATCGAAGCTGAACGGCTCTCATCGCAGTCAGAGAAGGAAGGTTGTTATCGCGTTGATTCATAACAAGATATCTGTCTACCCTAATCGTAATATACTGCTCTATTCGTAATGTATTGCTCTATTCGTAATGTACTGCTCTATTCGTAATGTAATGAGGACCTGACCGAGGTTCAGGTCCATCATCGATTTTCCGCGCCCTTCGTACTGCTAACCATGCTTCTTATTGTGCTCCGAAGAAAACCGAATATCCATAATCGCTTCAACCAATAACATATGGCTCCGCGCCAGGCCCGAACACCAAATGCGGTTTCCTCTCCGCCATATCCAAAATCGTCTGTGCAAACACCGAATTCGCCCAAGCGAACCAGCTACCTGTGAACAGTCAGCATCGTCTTTGTGATCTCAAATCATAGAGGTACTCACGAGTATACTCCCGATTACGATCGACATCGACACTCTCGTGCACCAGTCCCAACGGACTCGCCTTCTTGACCAGACCAATACAGTCCAGAATCTCCTCATCGTCCTCGCTTGTCATAGCTTGTACGAGCAAACTCATGGGCCACGCGTTCTGCAGTCCGATGTGGGGGCCACCGATACCCTTAAAAGCCTTGCCAGAGAGATAGTACGGGTTTCCTATTTTCGAGAGAATCATCTTGCGCGTATTCTGGTAAACCTCATCATTGCGATCGACGAAGCCCAGGAGAGGAAGAGCAAGGAGGGAAGGTAAGTTTGCGTCGTCCATTAGAATTTGGGAGCCATAACCGTCGACTTCGAAGGCGAAAACGCGACCCCAGTATTTGGTCTGGACCACACCGTATTCCCAAATACCGGCGCTGATCTTGGCGGCGCGGGCGGCGAGGTCGGCAGCGGTGGATGTCTTGCCTGCGGCCTGTAGGATGGTCGACAGGCGAGAGAGCTCGACTGCCATCATTGCGTTGGCGGGAATGAAGAAGCCAAGGATTGTGGCGTCGTCGCTGGGTCGGAAAGCGGAGCGGATCAGACCTGTGTCTGCGGCAAGGGGATTGCCAACACCGTTGAGGTTGAGGGTTTCGGTGCCTGTCTCGGTGCGGCGGCGGAAAGTGTATTGGTTGCGCACAAAGGATCCAGTCTTTGGGTCGAACGTCGGCTTGGCTTGCTCATCGAGGACTTCGAGGAGGGTCTTGAGAGCGCTGTACCAGCGAGGGTTGAGGAACTCGGTCGAACCGCTGTGGTTGTAGAACTGATTGCCCAAAGAGAGGAAATGTGCCAAAGAGTCCAGTTCGTATTTGCATTCGAAAACAGCAGATGGCTCGTAAGCTGGGTGTACCGCATCTGAGCCACCGTTACTGCTGGGAGCAAGACCAGAAGGCGGTGGGGGCTGGAATGCATTGCAGTATGGTGATTCGATGACATATTCGGCCTGTGTGTTGATGGCACCCAGTATAAGGTTGTGGATTGACTTATCTTTCTTCGCCAACCGTTGATACTGTGCAAGCTGGTTAGTAGAATCGCGTAACCACTCTGCGTTGATGTCTCCTGTGACGATGAAACTCTGTGGACCCTGCCATGCGCCATCATCCCTTGCTGAGCCTTCCCCGAACGATATAGTATCCCACGCACCCGGTTCTGAGCCATCAACGTGCCACCTAACTGTCGTGTCCAGAGTGTTAGGAAAAGCATTCTCGAATATCCTAGCCAGGTCCTTGTCAAACATCTTCTTGTTCATGTCGGAGATGATCTTTTCGACCAGATCGGAGTCGAATGTTCTGCATTGTACTGATGGTCGCTGGAAGGGTAGATTTAAGGGTCCCTCGCTATATGGGTGACTATGGTTCTTTTAGGCATTGACACAATGTAGGTCGGCAAAGCTCGCTTACTGTGGGAACTTTGCATAGTTGTCATATGCAGGACAGGCTGCACGATACTTTGCTTTCTCTCTTGGCGACTTGATTGGTGATTGAGCATCTCCGGCACAGACTACGACATCAAAGCAGATGGATGCCAGCGCGAGTAGCGCCGCTTTGGAAGGGACAATCATGGCCGCTCGTGCTGCAGCGTGGTAGGGTGCTGCTACACTAGGGTATTGAGGTTGGCCAAGTGGTCTAGCTTGCAGCGATTGAAGAGCTGGATGTGATCGCGAGCGAAATGCAACCGAAGAAGTTATAGAAGTATTAGATTGCCATCACATGCAGTTCGCGGCCGCCGCGACCAACGTGACGATTTGCGGCTTGCCGGGCCGACAGCTCTCCACATTGTGGGGTCGAGCTATACTGCGGACTCATTCCGTCTACAAGGCAATTCCGGCGGGAACGAATGTGAGTCTGTGCAATCACATGCGTCAACTATTGTCTCCTCACATGTTCTGATAGCCTTTCTGGAGACTGAAACCATCCATACGGCACCATGGCGTGTCCCACTCCATTTGCGGCTGCCTTGTCCGAAGCCGTCAGGAGTCTCGCTCTTCCCGAATGATAAAGCCGAAAGTCTTGGCGCAATCACCACCGGTGTCCAGTTTCGGTAGCAGCCTCTCCTACTTCTTCAGACTGCAAGTCACAGTCTTGCACACCGCAATGGATTGACAGTACCGGCGAATGACAGCCAACAAGGCAGTCAACCCTCGCCCGATGTGAAACATGTCGAGTGGGCATCAACCTTCTGCAAAACCGTTGGTGGGGAGCTCTTCAAGCTCTGCATCACCACGACAGATGACGCCAGACCCGCACTCAGAAGATGATGATTTGGATATCGGCGCAGAACTTACTGCAGGAGGAAGAGGAATCCTCCTGGAGAATCTCGCCGACAGATCAAGGAAGAGTTTGAAGAGTCAGCAGGAGGACGAAGATTCTGACAGTGATGAGGATGTCTTTGATGACCAGGTTCGGACTCGGCGCGCAAGCATACAGAGCTTCGAGCTGTACACACCAGACGAAGAGCGAGCCGTGTTACGGAAGCTCGACCGCAGATTGGTCCTCTTCGTCGCGCTGCTTTATATGCTCAGTTTCCTGGACCGGTCGAACATTGGTAATGCCGAAATCGCTGGCCTGCAGCGGGATTTGGCCATTAGCAATTCTCAGTACAAATGGCTGCTTCGAGGTTTCTATATCACCTACATCCTGTTCGAGTGGATGACGCTCCTCTATCGGGTCGTGCCCCCGCATATTTATATCTCTCTCTGTGTAGCGACCTGGGGACTGTTTGCGTCTCTCCAGGCTCTGAGTATCAACTTTGGATCACTATTGTTTCTCCGCCTGATACTCGGTATCTCGGAAGCAGCATTCGGCCCAGGAGTACCTTTCTACTTGTCTTTCTTCTTCAAGCGGAATGAATTGGCCTACCGCAACGGTCTATTCATTTCAGCCGCTCCTCTGGCTAGCAGTTTCGCGAGCAGCCTGGCTTATGCCATTGTGCGTTTCGGATCCACGACTGGTATACAGAGCTGGAGACTTTTGTTCTTAATCGAAGGCTTTCCGAGTGTCCTTGTGGCAGTTTGGGCATGGTATTGGATACCTGATTCTCCAGCCACTGCTCGCTGGTTGAGACCTCGAGAACGCAAGATAGCAGCGCTGAGGATGAGGTCGAAGGATGTCAAGGAATCGACAAAAGAATATGGAGGAAGACCTCAAACTGGATTTGACTGGCGAAAGATACGCAGGACGCTTTCGGAACCGCGAAGCTACCTTACCGCAGCCATTTTCTTCAGTTGCAATGTCGCCTTCAGCTCCATGCCCGTTTTTGAGCCGAAAATCGTCAACACGATAGGATACTCTCGAGTGGCCGCTCAAGGACTTTCGGCACTTCCAAACCTGTTTGCATTTGTGTTTGTGATCATTATTGCTATCATCTCGGACCGGTCCCAGACGAGGTCATTTCCACTGGTATGTGTCGCCCTTATGGCCATGTCAGGGTATATCGGACTCGCATTAGCAAGCTCACTCAACCTTCCGGTCGTAGTTCGCTACTTGTGCCTCTTCCCCATCACCGCAGGGTTCTTCAGCGCAGTTACCCTTACTATCACATGGTCATTAGACAATCAGGAGAGTGGAGAGGGTAAAGGCACAGGCATGGCATTGTTGAACTACATTGGCCAACTTGGCCCTTTCGTTGGTACTGCTCTATACTGGCGTGCTGATGGACCCAATTTCACCGTCTCACACACGATCTGCGCAGTTTTCATGCTCCTGATTGCTGTTCTTGCCATTGTTTTGAGGTTGCTGTTGCAGCGAGCGAACTTGACAACGAACTTGGCACCGTCAGCAGCGGCGTACTCAAGGGTCGGCTTAGAAGAGGACGAGGCTTCAGTCGCACAGACTGTAGAATTCAAGTTCATGCTGTAGATTAGACTCTAGACAATCAAGTCACCTCACGATTATCAACACGCAAAAGAAATAGTGTTAGAGATATCCTTGGACCGTCCTCTATATTACAGAAGTTTTACCACCACCGCTATGCTTCCTCCTCTGCTCTAGTTGTACTCCCAGGCCGAGGCTCCCCGGTTAGCGACGACGAAAAAGTTAAAACCCTCACAATCCTCCGAGACGCCACTCTTGGTGCTGTAGACATGCTTCGCGTCATCGGTGCCAAACGAACACGCCGCAAAGCCGGCCCCGTCAAACAACAACTCGCTGCCGTGAGCAGTGAAGCTGAATCCCTCCGCCGAACCGCCGTTCATAGCCACGCTGTGCGGCTGGGTGAAGCGCAACGCACCGTCGCGGTCGACGTAGACTTGTTGACCGCCCGGCACGGTGGTGTCGAGGGAGAGCGTGTTGTTGCCGCCCACGAAGCGGGTCACGTCGCTGGCGTAGGCGCTGCAGTCGATGCTGGAGACGCCTGGAGGGCAGTAGGTGCTGCTGCCGCTGGAGAGCTTGAAGTAGGTCCCGTTGGCGTCGATGGTGGCGTATTGGATGTCGGAGCCGGAGCGTAGGGAGAGACCGGAGAAGACACTTGGTGCGCTGCGGGCGGTTGGCGCGCCGAGGGCGGGGAGGGCGGCGAAGAGGGTTGCGAGGATGGTTGTGGTGTACATTTTGGTTGTTCGGTTTGTGATTTGAATGGAAGTGGAAGAAGGGTATTGGTATGAGCGTTTTGGAATGTGCTGTAGTGAAAGAGTGGTAGTGGTGTGATGAGATGATATGAGATTGCTATGGTGAAGAAGAGCAGATACTTGTATCTCCTCAAGATGCTGCATTTCCCTGCCTGTGACGACGAAGCTGAAGTCTGTACGCTCGACACGAGCGATCGACAATATTCGAGGTGGCAGTGAATGCAATGAAGCATGGGTAATGTCACATCGCCGTCGCAAGATGGTGAACGTTTTGCAAAAGTTCCACCGGCGGTAGATTTAGGTTCCCGGTAGAACGCTGATCATGAGGGCAAAGATGTTCGACCGGGTGAAGTGCGCCAAGTTCTGCATAAATCGTGAGACCAGAATGCTTTGCCTCCGACTGCACACCCTTGGGCCGTTAACTCTGGGGGTTTGAAGTATCGCTTCTATGGAAGCATGATATTCCGTCTGTGGAGCAGTCCCGATGCGATCTTCGTCTCGCCGAAACTTCTACAAGCGACAACGATCTGTTGTAGAACGGAATGGGTAACTCCAAAGACGAACGAAAGCAATACATGACAGAGAACCGACTCACTCATCTCTGCACAACTATGAATGGGGAGACCTTACCAATCGGAAGGCCAAGCTCGAACACCATCACAGTGCACGATTAGATACGAGCGATCTGCACAGAATGGTATAGAGGGTCTCCTCCGAACGATGCAAGAATAAGGTGATAGTGTCCGACGTGAAACCGAATGACGTGCAGAAAAGCTATGCCAAGAAGCCCAAAAATAGAAACCATGGACCCTCTGCGCGGTTGCCCAAGAAACTCGGCGCTCGCCTGAAAGCCATTCCCTTTGCTGCCAAGAAACAGTGCTGCTTCCGGATCATCGAGCGAAAGTTCAGGATTCCAGAGTTCGAGCCTTGATTGTGACAAAGACTAGAGACATCTCCATTGACGTCTCTAGAAGGACTGTGGTCTTTCCGAACGTTATGCGTTGTTCGGCGGCATTACCGCGTTCATGAGTTTTATTGTTAGACCAGCTTCTGTGGATCACATCTTGGTATCAAGTACGAATGATTGCCGGGTAGAGGCTCTGGTTAAAGTTTCATTGGATCACCAAGTGAGCCGTGGTCATGCTGACACGGAAGTGTCGTCTAATTCTGAACACTACATACTATAGGACGTCTGGTAGAGTTTCGCATTTCGTCATCTATGCACCGTACGCAGGCTGGCAAGCCCAGCTGCTGGCCTCACCTACTGGGCCACCAATGTAGTGGTTCCTGGTTGGGTACTTGCAGTGTTTTCTGACAAGACTGACACCCTCACTCGCAGTGTCATTCACATACTTCGTTCCCTGAACATACTCCGGCGCTGTGCCCTTCTCGACCCACTGGACCATAGCCATGAGGACATTTGCTTCAGGTGCGAGGGTAGCGTTTCCTGCACCCGTCTGACCGATCATCCACGCGCCGGGTCCACCTGAGCAGTGGCCCATACCGCTAATGCGGAAGAAGCGGTAAAAGTCGTCGAGTTTGCTGCTGGGGACGCCCATGGTTCTCGAAACAAAGTCGTAGTAGCGAGGGGAGTTGAAACTCGTAATGATTTGGTCCGCTTGGCCGTGGTAGTGCAAGATCTTGCCGCCGCGGTCCTCGTAAGCGCTAAGATCTCCTTCCCAGGTCGAGATGTTACCGGGGTTGATGCGTGCTGCATTGTCGTAGTCAATCGAGTTCAATGTGGCAGGGTCCCAGTTTGGATTGTTGTAGACTGCATAGCGGAACCAGTCCGAGCTGTATGAAAACGGTGTTCCCTATAGGAGAGTGTTAGAAGTCACAGTTTGGAAGAGAAGGAGCTGTCTTTAACCTACAGTGTAATATATGTACTGTACTCCATTTACTTCACTACCAGGTTGCATCGCTGGGAAGACGAGTGTACCATTGGTACCGTAGACCGGAGAGAAGATGCCGCGAACGGTCTCGACTTGGGTTGGTGTCAGACAATTAACGCCGGCAGTCGTGTTCTTAGCGCCACAGATGAGGGTTTCTGGCCGGTAATTGCATAGCTCTGGGTCCTCGATGATGCCGTCGACAGCACCGTCAAGCCCATCGCACTGCCTCAGAACGTCTGCGTAGATGAATGGCCAAAGAGAAAATGGAATGAATGAAGTGCTGTTAACGTCTCCAGTGAGCTTGTAGAAGTTGGCACTCCAGCTGCTGAGGTTGTTGAATTGCAAAGCAGGAGCGCCAGCAACGATGCCGTCAAAGTCGCCGGGATACATCTGAGCGGATTTGAAACCTTGACGTCCTCCAGTAGAGCAACCAAGGTAGTAGGACTTTTTATGCTGCTTGCCGTAGAACTGCTGGGCAATCTCCTTTCCAAGGACGACGTTGGTGTGAATGCTGTTAGGAATTTAGCGCAGATTCTCACAGTGTCACCGATACACTTACGATCGTGAGGCAAAGTCCAGGACGACATCCGGGTTGTTGAGGAACGCTTTGCCCGAAGTGCCATTGTGACCCTAAAGCCGTTAGGTTTTGTATAGTACAGGAAGGTTTCGTTATACACACGTTGTTCGCACCGACGGTAGCAAAGCCAAGAGCGGAGGTATAAGCCAGGTCTTCGTACTGAATACCTGCAGGGTATAATGTCAGCTATGTTATACTCTGTATCCGACCTTGTACTTACATCCGCTCACACCGCCGTTTCCAGTGCTCAAGAACCTGTCGTTGTAGGCGCGAGGCAGCCATGCCTCCATGCTAATTCCAGATCTGTTGGACGTTGCTACATACATAGCAATGCGGCACATATCGGCCGAGACGACTTGAGAAGGACGAGTACATGTCGGGTCATTGTCGGGGAATGTTAGATTGGTGTTGGCCGGGACGTATTCCGTGAACCAGACAGTCGTGTTTGCAAGCTTCAGCTGCTTTGCAAAGGCACTGCAGTGGTCTTGGAAGCTGGTCGCACTGGCACCTGCGACAGCAGTGCTGAGCAGGAGCGCTCTCGCGACTCTGGACTTGGTAAGCTGCATCGTCACGTCTTGGTTAAACTGTGTACGGAGGATGAGGGCTGATGAGGGGAAATATGAGGAGAAGGGCACCTACTTATCTATCGCTACCTGCATGAAGTGGGCATGTACTGTGGCACGTACGCTATGTGAAGTCGGCGGCGGACTTAGAGTGGGTAGTCGGGGTTGTCGACCCCACGTTGACACGGTTGATTGACGATCATGTCCACCGGGTAAATCATATTCCCATGTATAGACGGCATTGATGTACCTGAGCCCCCATATTTCGGATATCCCGACCCCAGAAGACTCCAGGATACGCCAATATATCCTGCTTCGTGCTGCAAAAGTGTGGTCATGTCTTCAGATTGTTTGATAGCTCGTGGAGAAGTGAAGCCGACTGTTGACGCATTCTGTTCTGTACGGCGTAACCTCGGTGGCGCTAACCCGCAAAGCTCGGTTATATAAGTGACCTCGGGCCTGGGGTAAAAGAAACGGCCATAACCAAGGTGCAGAATAGCGGCTGCTCACTTCTTCTGCTTTGCCGTGTCAGACAGCGACTACACTCAAATGGCCTCTGCACGTTTCGAGCACAACCCCGCCAATCGTGATAGTTGGCTTATGCAGTGCAACGTGAGAAGTTGCCGACTTTTCCTGCCGGTCTGACCATCAACTATCCTCTGAACCCTATTCAGCGATGTCAAAGTCTGTCATATGCCGAAGGTATGAAGTTGAGCTCCGTGACGACCTCAAGACCCAGTCGGTCGGTTCCAGAAGCTCTCCACGCCATGAACTCGACCATCTCCAGTATGTGGAGTAGAATGGTTCGTGCAGCACGAGTGCGGGGTGAATGATCTGCTTGTGTCTCCAAACGAGGGATATCATGTCACCATGAATATAAGTATCGAGCGATGAGCAGACAGTCGTTGTTCTTTGTACTTGCAGCACTAGTTCCTCTACTACTCTTTCTCCCATCAGTCATGCGTTTCTCATCAGCACTGTTGTCCGCGCTCGCAGCGTTTGTCTCGTTCTCCGAAGCCAAGCCTGAACCACCATGTCAGCCACCGGCGCCTGCTCTCAATTTCCTATACACTCTGTATTGCGTATGTGCAAACCCCATCTACAAGACTGAAGGTCCACGAGGCATCAGAACCGCAATTCCGATCCTTGGTGGTAACTTTACTGGTCCTAGGTTGAATGGTAAGACTTGGATATTAATCTGGAGAGGCACATATCGCTGACTGCTCGCTCTAGGCAAGGTCCTCAACCTCGGGGCCGACTGGGGAGTGACAGACCCACAGACTGGTATCTTCTCGGCCGACACTAGGTACAACCTGCAGACCGACGACGGGGCCAATATCTTCCTCCAGACTTCTGGACCACAGCAGCCAAACGGGCAACTTCACCTTCGTGTTCTATTCGACACTGGTGACAAGAGATACTACTGGCTCAACAATGTCATTGGTAGGTGATCCATAGTTTCCCTCTTCGTGTGATACTTACTGTGATAGGCATTGGCATCTTGACCCCAACCAACGAGACGACCAACGAGACTTTTACACTTCGTATTGATGCTTGGGATGTAAGTTACCTGTTGATATCGTTTAAAGAAAGCTCCTGACTCTTGACAGCTCGCATCAGATTACAACTCGACCACTTTCGTCAATGGTACCACTTATGCCTGAGGATCGAGACCGTGTCACACTTGGCGGGACAAACGTCGTCATTGTTTGGATGGATATGAGATGAAATGTATAGCTCTTGAATACACAAGACCTCCATCCTTTATGACCATCCACAGTAGGCTTTAGCGCAAAGTGAGTTCGCTTCGTGCTCCATTAACAGACATGGTCGCCGAGACTAAGACCTGATGCGTGGTACTTGTTCCGAGGTAGCTCTTCACACAGGAACATTCGGGTGGTAGACTTGAACTGTAAGAAGTCTTGACGAAACAGTATGAATTTATGAATCCCCACCTCAACAAAACAAATATAGGCTCTCTTGATCGATGTGAGTAGCCTGATGTATCAAATGAGCAGCCTTCTCGTTCGTCGTGAGAACAACATGGGGTTGGGTCCTTCTTGTTCCTCCACGATATCGTTTTGCGGGGCACAATAACAATTTGTGGAGGCATCCGTTGATGTTGGAAATTGGATCTGCATAAATCCTGCATAAAGTCGCATATCTCGGTACGCTGCTCCCGAGTCTAGGCATAACGTCCCATGTTCCATTGTACTATAACCTGTCACTCCGAAATGTGCAACAATGCGATTTAATTGTGCCAATCTTTCCGAAGATGTGCATTCAATGGTCGAGAACAATGTCGTTGTGCTCGGCTCGGGAACAGTCGACGTCCCTGTACACAATGGATGAGTCCGGTATAAGGTGACTTGACGCCCTGTTCATCTAGTAGGTCTCTGTTTACCTGTATCCCTATCGTTCTTCTACCACCCCCGTCCGAAAGGCACTCTCAAAAGAGCTGGACAACATGGCGAACCCAGAGAATGAAAACATTAAGGACATCAGCACAACGACTGACGTGGAGAAAGCCTTCGACGACTCGTCCGACAAGACAGTCTCGATAAATGAAGTACAAGCGCAGACAGATCCAAACATCGTCGACTGGGATGGCCCAACCGACCAGTCGAATCCAAAGAACTGGACAACCAAAGCCAAGGTCGCCAACCTCAGCATCATCATCTTCCTGTGCCTAGTCTCACCCCTCGCGTCCTCGATGTTCACACCCGGCGTGCCGGACGTGTTGAAGGAGTTCCACAGCACCAGCGACATCATCGCAACCCTGGTGGTATCGGTGTACATCCTAGGCTACGCAGTTGGCCCTCTACTCATCAGCCCCGCAAGCGAGATACTGGGTCGCAGACCGGTGTATATGGTCTGCAACGTCATGTTCCTGGTCTTCACAATCGCGTGTGCGGTCGCCAGCAGTATGAATCAGTTGATCGTCTTCCGCTTCTTCGCCGGCGCGTTTGGTGTTTGTCCCGTCACGCTGGGTGGGGCGAGTATTGCTGATCTCATTGTGCCCGAGAAGAGAGGTGCAGCCCTTGCAATGTTTGCGCTTGGACCGTTGCTGGGACCTGTTATCGGGCCTGTCGCAGGTGCGTACCTCGCTGCTGCGAAGGGATGGAGATGGACATTCTGGGTTATTGCGATGGCTGTAAGTGGTCTTGAAATCGTCGAAGGAATTTGGACTAACACCGTCAGTGGGGCGCAGGCGGAGTAGCTCATGTGATATTCTGCAAAGAGACCTTCGCGGCCGCCCTCCTCGAGCGGAAAACCCAGGCCCTTCGCCATTCAAGCAACAATCCCGATCTGCGGTCAAGCCTCGACAGCGGTCTGTCTAGCAAGCAGGCTATTACCCATGCCCTCGTGCGTCCGTTGAAGCTTCTTCTCCTCTCGCCCATCGTCACCCTCATGAGCATCTACACCGCCATCATCTACGGCATCCTCTACCTACTCTTCACAACCTACACCTTCGTCTATGAGGAGAACTACGGCTTCTCGCCATCGACGGTCGGGCTATCATACATCAGCACTGGCATAGGCTTCTTCCTAGGCCTCTTCCTTATCGGCGGGTCAGCAGATCGCATCTTCAGGAGACTGAAAGAGAAGAACAACGGTGTGGCAAAACCAGAATACCGTCTCCCACCACTACTGTTCGGCGCTTGGTTCGTGCCCGCCGGACTGTTCCTGTATGGCTGGACCGCGCAGTATCACATTCAATGGGCGGTGCCTATGCTTGGTGGTCTCTTGTTCGGTATTGGTATGATCGCGGCATTACTGTGTATTCAGAACTACCTCATCGATGCGTTCGGGTCGTATGCGGCATCGGCTCTTGCGGCGAACACGCTGCTGAGATCGATTGTTGGTGGATTGTTGCCATTGGCCGGCTTGAAGATGTATGATGCGCTTGGACTTGGGTGGGGAAACAGTCTGATCGGTTTCCTGAGTCTGGCCATGATCCCGATTCCGTTTGCGTTTTACAAGTATGGTGAGGTTATCAGGAAGAAGTATCCAGTGAAGCTGTGATTAGTCTCTTGATGATATGGATAGTCACAATCGAAGGACTTCTGGACATAAAGTCACTCTCATCGTGCTTTCGTGATGTTAATGATTAACCGGCTGTTGAAGCTGTCTATACAATCTTGTCGTCTTGCCCTCTGATTGATATTGTGGTCTTCAGGATCACCTGGTTGACGAGTCACAGAAGGTCCGACAGACATAGATACTTGCGTTCATAGCATGAGGCGGATTGAAGCCTGCCATGACACGTTATCAGACCTTCATGTTCCTCCTCTAGGGCAAGCTGCAGCCTCGACAACCATATCAGGCTGATGTCACGTTGGGGACCAAGCGTGACTGAAAGGCGAACGCAACAATCTCCTCAATAATTGTCGGGATGTGTTTCATTCTTCACATTCGTGTATTATCAGATGCGCTGAAGCCACCGATGCGGATTAGGGGACAGCAACCAAGCACACCCCCTCTCCCTTCCAACCACGTCCTCCCCCACCATACAACCTTCATACACAGCATACACAGTCGATATGTACAACTTTAAATGTCTCACGCACGGACCAACAGCTCCGAGTTCCCTGAACTCACTGCCCATACCAATGGCACTTTGGCGGAGTGGTTAACGCGCGGGCCTGCTAAGCCCGTTCCTTCGGGAGCGCGAGTTCGGTAAATACGATCTCGATCATCTTGGCACGAACGTTCACTGACCTCCGAATTGAATCTCGTAAGTCCCACGGTATCATCCATGTAGATCTTGGACTAACAATCAATTCAGGTAGGTGTCGAGCAATTAGCATGGCTGCTCGATTGTCCCAGACAATCAGATTTCTTTTTTTTGCTGTTACCTCGACAAATGATTACTACACACCATACTCTACGCATCATGAGCTGACTACGCCCTACACGATCCTACCGTGCCACATTTCGTGCCACATCATAAAACAAGTGGTCATCAGTAAGGAAGTAGCCTGTAATCGAAACATATCATTCTGTAAAGGTGTGGTAAAAACCTCCTACCATTCGCTTCTGCAAGGGTATCAAATGCTACATGTAATCTCGGCGATGCTACTAAACCATGGGTATATTCTCCAAGGCAAAAGAGCAAGTATCCTCCGCTCATGCCGGTCGTTAGCGCGACGAGTGCAGTGTCCTCTCACAACCTAGGGGTCTGTCAACTGACAGTCTCGAAGCGGGTCTGTCCATAGACTCGTTTAGTCGAGGTGAGTAGCTCCGTGAACTACCTGTGCGGCGCGTGAAGGATCTTCTACCGTGAATTGCTCACAGCCATCACAGACCTCTCCAGTGCCCGAATGCTGCCGGCCGCAAGCTCCACATTCCTTCCGTCTCCTTAGTCTGACCTTGCGATACACACGCTCCCGTGGACCATGCACTGGTCTCGCTGCTCTAACTTCGTGTTCGCTCTCGTCTCCGTCCAGAGTTTGCTGCCTCTCGAGACAGTCCTTCTCGGGGCAATTCGTGATGCCTTTGTCGATCGCCGGTGAAGGTGTTTTCAGAGCTCGCTTCCGGGTAGGTGCGAAAGCGCAGAGTTTCAAAAGGTCGTCAAAGGTCGGCTGTGGACTTCCTTCGCGGTCAGAGGGCGGAGGAGAGTCTGGTAGCAGCAGGAATTGTAGACTGCCTGTGGTAAACAACGATTGGCTCGAGAGATGGTTCGGACGGTTCGGACGTGATACATGCAGCCGTGACACCAATGAACTCGAGGCCGTTGCTGTCACGGTCGCCTCCGTGAGGCCGGATTTGACGGTCGTTGCAAGGGACTGTTTCGTCTGAGCAACAAGATTCGTGACGCCCTTCGGTGGTGAACGAGGGCACTCCCGACAGCGCTCGTGGTTGCATTTGCTGCAGAACTTCGAGCCGTGGGCGAAGAGGGTGCTGCATTCGTGGCAGGTCGTGTGCATGCGAAGTCGCGCTTTTCTCTGGACGCGAAATAGAGGCGGTGACTCGGATCGTGGAGGCGGAGTTTCTACCACGGCAGTCTGTGACTCCAAGACAGGAGGAGATCGAGAAACCGCGATTGACGAAGACTGCGGTTTGCTACCAAGCCCATATCTCGCAAAGAGAAACGATGCACGTTCATCTAGAGCAGCTTGTCGTGAAGTGGTAATTATCGAGCTGTTGCCACTGAATGTAGAGAACCGCTTCCCGAATGAGCTTGCCGAAGTCGACGTTGGCGAGGTTTGTCGCGAGATTAAAGGACTGACAACATCCTTGCAAAAGGTTCCAGGCGAGCCTGGTGGGCTTATGACATGTTTTTGACTATTTTCTGTCGAACAACCAGCGGGTACTTCAATCAATGGGTTCTTGTCTAGATCAGGATGCTTCCTTCTCAATACAGCGCCGAATCGTCGAAAGTAAGAAGCAATGCTGTCTCGTCGCTGGCGTGGTACGGACGCATTGTGTGGAAGCAGTTGAACAGCCTCAGGACCGCTCAAAACCGAACAAGCGGGTTCCGGAACAACCACTGGGGGAGGCGGAGAGGTAGAAATAGACTCTGATGCTACCGGAGTAGCTTCCGGGGTAAAAGACATCCTATGTAGACTTCCAAAAGATCTTCTGTTATTGCTTGGGAGGCATTTGGAATCAAGAGACAGGAGGATGCAAAAGATTCCAAATCAACAGCAAAGACAAGAAAAAAACAGGGTCCGAAGGGTTGGGAGAGTCAGGACGAACAGCTTGCAAGTGCTGGGATCGACTCGCTACGTATTTGGGAAAGAATACTAGCGGAATGTAGAGCAGGATCGACCTCATTCATAACCAATAGGCATAAGCGAAGCAAACGAAGGGTGCCACCGTGGTCGAGACAAACAAGGGCTGTTCGTCTGCTATGGAGAACAAGGACCCGACAGTTCGGTTCGGTGGCCGAGTCTCGTACTTTCAAGCATTAGTTGGGGCTACTTGTGCTCGGATCAGCAAGGGTACATGCAAGTGCGTAAGCGAGCTGATCAGGAGAAAAAGTAGGGCAACGCTGCATCTTGTGGTACGGTGACTACCTTACCGACCCTAATAAGTTGATGTAGAACGTGGTAAACCCCCGACGAAAACGTGATGGTTCAGACATATACGAGATAGTGATGCTGGAATTTGATCGGTGCAGTCATTCGTTGATGAGGAGGTGTATGAGGACGAGGTGGGTTGGGTTAGTCTAGATTTCTGCGTGGCTTGCATCGGGATCGGAAGCGAGGCGTGCACGACATGAGACTCAACCGTCTGCGGAGGTCAATAGATCGACGTGCTATTGTTCTTGCCTATCATTTATTGGTCTCCTGCATATTGCACCGCGTTCGTGACGAATCTGATTCTATGAACATAGGGTAGTCGGTATGCAAATAGAAGAGCATAAACATAATTTAGTGCATCAGAAACTGTCGACACTCTGGGCAAGCAGCCACCTAATCTCGAAGCGCAGATTATTAGTGATTTCGCAGCGAGTCAGTAGCAGAGTCAAAGTGTTACCATTCCTTTGTTTCGGGAACCCGATTCGGCCATGTTTCGTACGGAGCCCTAGGCGAAGACGAACACAAGCACAAGCACAAGCACAAGCACAAGCACACGCATCGTCCATATGGTTGGTTGTGCAAAAGACCGGTAGGCAGAATGCAAGCGACCAATTGACAGGCACGTGTACATGAAGTGCAGGGATAAGTTTATATTACTCCGGAACTCTGTTCTTTGAGAAGCCGAGTCGTGAAACACTGTGATTCGCCATTGTGTGTACAGAGCTCGATCATGCATCACCATCGCTATTCATTATCATGCATAATACCAAAAGAAAGAACGCCTGACCGTACTATTCCCTTCCCCTACAGACCGCATGCAGAAACATCGACTTGTATGGCAGTCGCATCGATGCGACCGAGCATCTCCGCTTGACCATTCGTGAGGGCGTCCATGGCATTCTCGCCAATGTTGAAGCCAGCAGCAGCGTGGTCGATGGCGAGGATGTTGACCGTGTTGCCGTTGTAGCTCAGCTGCCAGCAGGTACCGCAGGTCTCGCTGTTCCAGCCTGCAATAGCATCTGCGCCACCGACCATGGGAAAATGAGGGATCTGGCCTTGTGTTTGGTAACCGTACTTTGTGATCAAGCCATTACTGCCATCGGAGCATGAGACGACGTCCATGGAACGCGAGGCGTCATCGTAGCCGGTATCGTAGGACACCGTGACGGCCGATGCAGCAGCCATCGAAAGAGCGAGCGCGATGATGCTGGTGGTGAAGGTCTTCATCTCGGCGGTGGTTTTGATATGTTCTTGGTGACGTGACAGTCGCTGAGAGAGGGAAATTGAGATAGTGTGCTGCTCGCTGACAGAGATAGTAGATATTATGACCTACCCAGTGCGAGATGAAAGTCTGCTTTATACCTACGTTACTTGCCTCACGCTATCAACACATTCCAGTATCTTACAGACACCGTTAGTCGTGATCAGAAATAGAGTAGAAATATAGCCGATAGAAGGTGCAGAAAGCAGCCCCGAATACGACTTTACAATGTGCATGCATCTCACTATTCATCGATCTGTAGCCGGAAAGCAGTTGTATGCGCCTCGTGATGTGAAGCAAGGAGCAGCGAGAGGCCCGGTTAGGTGGTGTATGGTATGCAAGGTGGACGCAAGATACGAGGTCTACTGGAGGGCGCAGCTTCAGGTCCAGGTAAAAATAACGACTGCTCCGCCGAGTCTGCCAGCAGGTGGACTCGAGCTTTAAAGCCAAGCATGGCGGTGCTGCTTTCTCTTTCGCGTTTCGTTTACCGACGCAACAATAGACGCTGATGGGACGGGTGGTACGCTACTATGTAGATCTTTCATCGCGACCGAACGGTGATCCGCCGCTGTCGACAGTCCTTCACAGAGACCGTACTCCGACCGTCTATGCGTGCTGCAGATCATGGAAGTCGTCATTTGACGAGATGAAAGAAACGTGAAAGGGAACAATAGAGGCATCGATATAGGCATGTCCAAGGAATGATTAGTGACTGTAGCTCGCCGATCGGTCCTCCGTAGAAAACACCAAGCAATGAGTCCCCCTATGATGTGGATTGGACCCCCACTCTTGGCAAAACTCTGCGGACCTTCAAAGTTCAAGGGTTTTGTCAATTTGGTTCGGTTGTCGTCACCGACCGAAGCCAACCTCGAAATACTTCCTCCACGAGCAGCACATCGCGAGGTTGTCCAGCTTAATCGACACGAGGACAACAACCAGGATCGTGAATCAGTCAGAACAAGACAGTCTTTCCCTTTGTGGGGAACATGGATTAGTGATGTTACGTCTCTGAAACAAGACAAGCACCCAGATTCTTGTTGTCTTGTCGCAGAGCGCATGGCTTGACGCCCAGCTTCCGCCCAGTGGTCGGTTGTTCGGATTGCTTCATGGCTAACTTTACACAGTCGCGTGATACAGCTTGTTGGAGCTGCGTGATCCCACGATGCGAGACCGTTTGACTTTGTCCTCATGTCAGGTGTCTAACGATCTGTGACATCGAACCACGGATACTGGAGGACCATCCTCGTGACGCACCGCATCCTGTTCATGCCGTTCTGCCGCTGACTGCCGGTCATGAAACAAGCAAACACACCACAAGAGGCATGTCACTCACTATTTTTCATTCTTATACGTTATATTGGGCATCGCTCTCCACTTTGTCGCGACCTACTTGCCATTTCAACCGTCTCTCCTCTTTGCCATCGCCCCGCGTGTCGCTGGGAACCGTTGTGACAACGTCTCCAGCCGTCTCCATCATCGATCTCCTGTTTTATAATATCATACTACATCATACATAAACCCATCAGCCCTCATCTTGTTCAGATTCAGCTCGGCGACTTTTCCCCCCATCTACTACAAAATCACACAATCGTCAAGATGCTAGTACTTTTCCCAATCCTCATGCTCGCATATGGTGTGCTCTATGCTTTTGCAGCCGCCATTCCTCGCGCCGCCATTGATATGAATATCAGAGAGGCTGTTCTCCCAAGCGCGCCTCTTCCAAAGATTGGCATCCCTATCAGCAGCAACAGTCAAGTCGCGTCGACCGACTATGTCAAGCGCTGGGCCACGGAACCTGAAGCTATCGTCGCTCGAAACGCAAATCCAGCTACTTCGGAAAATATTGGCTTCTACCACCGCTGCAGGTCTGCCTCTCCAGCTTGCTCCGATCAGTGAATACCAAAATGCAGCTACGACATGCAACGATTACGACATATGATTCAGCAACCAAAGGCATGCTGCTAGACAGGACACGTCGACGCTGGGCTCGTTGATAGTCCCACGCCGTGGACGATCACGAATATACGACCCTCCCTCCCGACCACCAGAGCAGTCTGCAACAATGCACCACTGCAGCACTGGCGTTGTGTCAGAGCAAACCAAAGGCGGACCAAAGCCGTTGAGCCATCCCCAGGTGTCTTCAAAGAAGTCCTCAGGCATGACAGGGACGACAATAGGGAGGATTTCGCCATGGACGACTGGTCAGCTGAGCAAGCTGTATCTCCAGTGTTCAAATGCCAACCTTTCACATTGCAGAATGGAGATCGGCGCAAGTCAGCAGCGAAGCTGCGGCAGCAGCATCATTGAAGGACCTCCCAACTTGCATCGATATGTGACGAATGAAAGATCAGCAATGCTTTATCATATACCCTATCATATAACGAGTATGAGTTATGAACGAATCTTACACCAAATCGATTGTGTCCAAGATCACGAAACTACTGCGATTCTCGTGATAGTAATAATACTCACGTACGATCCGTTTCCGGAGACCGGTATCGGAGTATTTCTCTGGTCGCCGGATGCGGTCATGCCAAGATCCTGAGCCGCAACCTTCTCCCCACAATCTCCCCGCCTCTTCACCAGAGTCAACTTGGACTTCAACCCACCGTGGCACTGAGATGCTACAGGTAGGTGGCCTCAACAGTTCACGAGATACCTTAGTGATTCAATCGTCCTGGTAATATTTATCACTGGACGTTTGAACATCATGCAATCCTAGTCCTGGTACATTCACTGCTCAACTGCTTGGGACCAGGTTCGTTTGTCCGGATTCGCCTTCCCTGCTTTCGGCTCTGAGAAGAGTCTGACCATTTGACTGGTCGAGTCTTGGACATGCGATCCCTTGTTGAGTTATACCGTCGCATTCGGATTCTACCGCGTCCCTTTCGCCTTTGGATAAGGAGACAATCTAGCATTACTCCAATAATGTGGTAATTTACCGTAAGTCATTTCTTTATTCTGTTAGAAAGAAGCAAATGTGATCTGGACTGCGGACGAACAATGAGTCTGCTACTGTTGCATTGTCAACCGCCGAAGACAGCGATTTCTTTGTCTTCGCATTGCTCAATACCATGGAACTCCTGCCGGACCGGACGCACCTGTTCTCCCTCCATATCCCTAATATCATTGAAACTGAACCTCTGCACGATCAGAGTTAGCTGACCACAGTCTCTCGCTTACTACAACCACTACTGTTTCGACATGGCGTTTCTCGCTTCGGCGATCATCCTGGCCTTCGCGTCATCCCTTTGCTACTCGCAGCCACTCAACCTCACCATCGACCTCACAAAACGAGCTGGAGTAGACATCGGACCAGTTCTGGGCGGCATGAACTTTCCGGACCCTTGCATGATCAGAGTCAACCCAAACCTCTTCTACGCCTTCTCAACAAACTCCCGAGTCAACGGCCAAGCCGTCAACATCCCAATGGCACACAGCACCGATTTCGAAACTTGGACCTCGAACAGCGCACAAGACGCCCTCCCAAATCTGCCCGCCTGGGTCAACAAAGCGAACCCTATGGTCTGGGCGCCGGATGTCGTCCAGCTCGCAGCAGGTTTCGCAATGTACTACACCGCCTCCCTCGCCTCGCAGCCAAACCTGCACTGCCTTGGCGTCGCCATCTCCAACACCATCACCGGCCCCTACAAGCCAACCTCGGACCAACCATGGATCTGTCCCACGTCTCAGGGCGGCGCCATCGACCCAGCCGGCTACACCGCCCAAGACGGCACGCGCTGGGTCGTCTACAAAGTCGACGGCAACTCGCTCGGCCACGGCGGCAACTGTAACAATGGCGTCGCGCCCATCGTGCCCACGCCTATTATGCTGCAGCAAGTGAGCCCCAACGACGGATTCACGAAAATTGGCGCACCGATCCAACTCATCACCAACAGCGCCGCTGACGGCCCGGTTACAGAGGCGCCGTCGCTGAGCCAGATGCCAGACGGCACTTTCGTGCTGTTCTTCAGCAGCAATTGATTTGCTACCCCCCTGTATGATGTCAGCTATGCCACGTCGAGGAATATCAGAGGCCCGTATACCAAGTACGGCCCGCTGTTTGTGACCGGGACCAGTGGTTTGACCGCCCCTGGTGGGCTGGATATCGCGATTAACGGAAACCATGCTGTTTTCCATGCGAACTGGGGCGCGGGAAGGGCGATGTTTACGGCGATTGTTAGTGGTGTAGGCAATCAGTGGAACGCGTTCGTACCAGTGGCTGGAGGCGCGCCGGGGGGTAAGGAGAGTATGTAGATCGGCTTCTGTGACCCTGAGGTCTTTTGCTTTCAGTGTTTAACGATGCACTTTCATATCCTTCAGCTTTCCATTCAGAGTGCCTAATGTCATAATCGTGAACCTCCTTGCACGCTATGTCACGGCATTGTTTCAAGAGGACCCGCGTCTTCGACCGCTTAATACCTCCGTCTAGCGTCCATCCTGCCCACGATCAACTCGTTTACGCCCTCCCTACACGCACCAACGTAACCAGCAGCATTCAAGATCCCGTTCTCGAAACCCCTCAACGTTTCCGCCAATTCCCTGACCGCGGCGTTGCCACCCACAGCGCCCGCCCTTTGCGCCGCAACCTGCTGGCTCTGTTGCACTGTACTAGATTCGATGACTCTGAGATGACTTTCGATCTCGGACAGATTCGACGTAAAAGTCTCCAGCGTCTTCTGCATAGTCTCCGCTTGGCGCGTGAAGTATCCGACCAGATCAACATCATAATCTTCATCACCGAGGCGGTTGCGTGCCGCACCATTACCGGCCGATGGGCCGTAGTGGTACTGGCTCGGCAGGTTCTGGTTCTCGATGACGCGGACGCAGCGCGTGAGATCCTTTGCGTCGGCGTTGACCAGGTCTTTGGCCGCTTTGATCTCGCGGCTGTCGTTCTCGAGGGAGAGTTCGACAGTTTCAACTTTGTTGTTGATGAGCTCGACGTCTGGAGTCACGCTGTCGACGTTGGAGCTGTGGTTTGGAATTAGAGCTTCGCATTGGCTGGCGAATGCTTCTTGGGTCTTGATGAAGTTATCGATTTGCTCGATGGACTTTTTGATGTCGTCGTGCAGGTCGGAGAAGCGGGTTGTGGGCCGGATGTTGGAGAGGTCGATTTTGGTGCCTGGGACTGTTTGTTGTTGTGGTGCGCCTTGACCCATGCTTAATTTCCATGCGCTTTGGTTGTTGACGTTGATGCTGTTGTTGTCGAAGACAGAGGTGCCGAATTGCGAAGATGGCTGGTTCTGCGCCGGTTGTTGTGCCGTGGCACCACCACTAAACATGTTAGTTTGACAAGATCAATGAAATGCGATGATCATTGCTTACAAGATTGACGCTCCGGCGGTTTTGTTCTGGTTTCCAAGACCGCCAAACATACTCGATCCTCCTGTCTGCTGATTCGAGGTCTGATTTGGTGCTCCAAACAAACTGGTTCCTGAGGTCTGTTGTGCTGTGTTGTTCTGGCTCGTCGTATTACCGAACAGTCCGCCACCTTGTTGCGCTTGGCCAGTCTGTTGATTGGAGCCTCCGAACAGTCCACCGCTTTGTTGAGTTTGTCCACTTTGCTGATTTCCACCCCCGAAAAGACCACCGCTCTGTTGATTCTGACCGCTTTGCTGCGTTGAAGCTCCAAACAACCCGCCGCCCTGTTGATTTTGACCGGGCTGTTGCGTCGAGGCTCCAAAAAGTCCACCGCCTTGCTGATTAGAACCACCAAATAGACCGCCTCCGGTCGAGTTGGGTGCTGCACCCGTCTGTTGATTTGAACCTCCGAACAATCCTCCACCACCGGACTGTTGTTGTGTGTTACCAAAGGGTGAAGCGGTCGCCGGAGGTTGTGACGATTGGTTTTGTTGACCACTGTTATTGCCGTCAGTGTCGTATACCACCATAGAAAACGAGATTGGCCCATTCCGAGGTCCAGCTCCAGAATGAGAGTTGTCTCCAACCGTATCTATTTCCATAATGTTTGCGACTTGTTCCAATGAAACTTACAAAAGAGAATTGGTAGCGCCTGTGTTCAAGCTCAGCGAGTTTGAACGACCGAATGCCATGCTGTGCGACTATATCCCGGCTCTTTGGGTACCCTGTAACTCCGTCCAACCACTTCTCTCGATTCCGTGGTGCGTTTGTCCTCGGCCTGTGTTGTGATTGATTGTTGGCGGTGCTGCCAACAGCTGCAGACTTCGATGCAAGTATCCGAAGTATTCTCCGTGTGTATTCGAAGCTCAGAAGGCACTCGATGGACTGGCTGTGAAGTGATTGAATGATGCAGACACGTGAAGTGGAATTGGACTCTGTCGCGACTTTCACTTTTGGAGCTTGGGCCCAAATTGATTTCTGGGGACCACCGTAACACGCGGAGACCTTCCACAACCTCCGAACTTGCACAATAATTGTTCTACGCAACACACAAAAATGGAAGACGAAGAGGACGATCTTTATGGCGGTCCATCGACCTCAAATGGTCAGAACGAGTCACCGCCTTTCGACGACGCAGCAGATGGAAACGACATCAAAATGAAGCAAGATGACGAAGAGGAGGAGGGCGAGGAAGAAGATGACAGCGAATCTGTATGGAGACATGGAGGCTGAGTGCTGCTGCTGTCGCTGACAGCTGCTAGGATATCGATATCATTACCGAGCGCAAGGACGAGCCAGCACCGTAAGACGAGACAACTATACTGCACATTGATCGCCCATATTTACACTGCGTACAGACAGACGCAGTCATTCAAGAGAGTCAAACAGGAGCCAGTCAGGATCTCATCGGCAGAGACGGTACCCACGATACGACAACAAGGAGCGACATCTGTCAAAACAGAGTCATCTGCACCGGCGCAGAAAGCCACGCTTAGAGACGGCTCGAAATTCCCAGAATTTAGGACTTCGAATATTGATGTTAATGGCACCCCGATATATGATCCTGCTGGAAAACTCATCACGGAAATCGACCTTGATGCGGATATCGCAGCCGAGACAAAGCCATGGAGAGTGCCTGGAACGGATCCGACTGGTATGATATAGATGGTTTGGCGTAAGAATGAGGACTGATTGATGGTAGATTTCTTCAATTACGGATTCGACGAGTTCACGTGGGTGCAGTATAGTATGCGGCAGAACACAATGCGCGAGCAGGTCAACGGGTTGAAAGAGGAGACGAAGCAGCTTCAGACAATGTTCGCGGGTCCTCAACCTGGTATGGGAGGTATGCCACCGATGCCTGGCATGGACGGCATGAATCCGGAGATGATGAATGCCATGTTCAGTTCGATGCAGCAACAAGGTCTGTCCGATCCAAGCCAGCTGGACTTTGATACATTCATGCAGCACATGGGTGGTATGGGCATGCCCGGAATGCCTGGAGCCCCATCTGGACCTGGAGGAAACTTTGGAGGACAGCAGATGCAGCAACAAGGATCTGGGCAAGGATTTGGTAACCAGAGTCCATTTCCTATGCAGCAACAACAGCAGCAGCAACAGCAACGAGGTCAGAGCTATGGAGGTGGCACGCCACAGCCTCAACAGCAGAATCTCAACGCACCAGCGCAGTCGTTTGACGGATACAGTTCACAACAGATGGCAATGCTGCAGCAACAGCAAGGCGGCGGAGGTGGGAGAGGCAGAGGGAGGGGAAGGAGATGGTAGAGGAGACGTTACGCAGTCGCGCTAAAGATACCCAACGAAGACTAAATAGCAGGTGATGATTCACGGAATTGAAGAACATTGAACAAAAGCGAGCGACTTCGACTTATGATAGGAGCTCAGTGGGTTGCCTACATGTCGCGGTAGCGCTCGCGGTCGAGGTCGCGATCGATGGAGCGATAGCGGGCCAAGTGCTGTATATATTCTGGATTCTGGTCGCCTTCGCTCCTAGCTCGGATCGCTGCTTCCATTCAGCACAGCGTCACGCGTTTCGCGTCCGCGCTAGGCAGACACATCATCATCACGCAATGGTATTGGCTGAGCCGACGTGCGCGTGCAGTGGTTGCCGGAAGAAGGTCGCTCCAAAGTTCCTTCCTGTTTTTGAAGGAGCAATCAGGCGCCTACTGCCTAAACACACTGTAGGTTTTCCTAACCACGGAATACAAAATCTACGCTCGCATGCATTTCGCTGCTCTCTTCAACAACACTCACCATCTGTTCTCTTTTGACAACCATCTGGAGTTGTCACCTTTGGATGGCTGAGCCTTCGATCCTCGAATACGCGCGCCAGCACAATTTGGCGGAGGACTACACGTTACTTTCTCCCTTCGATACCGATTGCATCTCGGAATGTTCATCCGACTTCGAGCTTGATGCTGAAAAGCATTCGAATGGTCTTACATCCTTGGATTTTGCTCAGGAGCCACTGCTGGACGAAAGATGGCACATCGATTGCGGTGGTGCCGGCTTCTTACGAGGTGTTCTGTCAATGCTAGAGGAGTCGCCTGTCCGAGACTATCCCACAAGACGAAAAGAAAGGCGAGAGCTGCGAGTCGCATCTCCACTTTTGAGCACTGATCCCAGTCTTGATATGGCCAAACTGTTTCTAGACCGTGACCGTGGATATGCTCTCGTATGCACTTCTGACAGACCTGAACTGCTGGACGATGTCCCTGAAGCTGAAGTGCGATTGTCCTGGCCGGCCTCGGAACCTTCCTTGTTAGCTCGTGTCGAGAACGATGTCAAGCGTGAGAAGTTGGGTGCTTCACGGGACACTCTGGAGTATCTCAAGTCTATCATGCACCCTGAACCACTACAGGAAGACGAAGACTCGTTAGAAGTAACAAACACGAGGGTCTGTACGAACTCTTTGCGGTATATTGTACTCGTGCTAATGCGTTCATAGCCACGCGCCGTCTCTCGCATGTCTTCGCCCCTCCTGCCGCTATCTCCTCCACCATCGGAGCCTGAGCCTATCTACAGTGCTTTCAACATGGCCTACACGTCCACTCCGGTCGATCCTACCTCGATGGAACTACTCGATCTCAAATCCGAGATTGAAGAGGAACGTCCAAGCCCAGCCAAATCGGACATGATCGCCACCTTCCTACCCTCAGCAACGAACCCTGAGAGCCCTAATCTGGAGATGACCGAAGCCCCATTTCCAGTGCTATCAGCACCAAAACGACCAAGACCGGAAGATCTCAAGATTGATGGTCCCCTTACTCCGCGAGACTACCAGTCTTCGCCATTCAAGAAATCAAAAACGGTCAGCTTTATGAAAGACCTGGTGCAGGAGATTAAAAGGGGCGAGCATGACGAAGCCTTTGAAACTCTCTCTGATATGGATGATGGCTTCGAAACATTCTTTAACGACGTGATTGATCTCGCTGCCCCTGCTCGGCAGCAAATCGAGAATGAGCAGCTACAGATGGAGGATGCCACATTACGAATGGAAGTTCCACTAATCGAGTTCACCTTGCCACCTGCTCCCTGGGCAGTCTATTCACGTGTAAATGGAAAGGGAAAACACAAATATCAGACCGAGCTGAGTGCGCAACGCCAATTGTTGATGGATGTCAAAGCAGGTGTACTCAGCAAGGAGCGCCCCTGGTCTGTCATTGAAACAATGCACTTGCGGTGGGATCCAATAGCCCGAGACCTTGACGTAAGTGCTTTACAAGAAGACTGTGACGTTCAGTCGCTCGACGAATACTTCGGCCAACTCGACTTCAATCGACCTGGAGAGCCTAGTCTCTGGAAGCCCGAAGGATTGAGAATACTTGATCCTGACGAAGATGAAGATGCGGAGCTTGAGGACATCTCACTGAATATCAAGGAGCTCAGAACGGAAGAAATCGTGTCAAAGCGGTACAACGACATGCTTGTTGAAAAAACGCTGCCAACACTGGCCCACAAGACTGTGCAAAGACCAGACGAGATATCACATAGGGTATCATCTTCTGACACCCCTCTTTCGAGACGTGCCGCGGCAGCGACTCCCTGTACCAACTTTCTTTCCGGCATCTCCACCGGGTCCGCCTTGGGCATGTTCATGCAGGTTCAATCTGGTGTCCCAGCCCGTCTGTCACCGATAACAGGAAAGCCTACTCCTACAGTTCACAAGCAGCTTGAGCAGGTTCGTGTAAAGCCATTCGTCGAAGAGAAACCAACTGCAGTTCCAGTTCCACTACTGCCGTCTCCGTCAAGACCGGCTGCTTTCATAGTCTCGACGAATCTTCTCGTCCAACGCAGCTTGATGCACGCAATCCGGAACCTCTACCGCAGCGCCGACTTCATCGAGCGTGACTTCAGCACGCCAACAATCGTCCCCCGTATCGCGCCACACCCGGACGCCCATCGGGTACACCAGGCCGTGAACACGTCTGAGGCCGACCTCCTCCTTGCACCCTCAGCAGGCCTGGTCCTTACCACGCTACAAAAGCTGAAACAGCGACCTCTGCCAGGACAAGCTACAAGCACCTCCTCTCACACGGCGCTGTTGAACCGCTTAATCCGCCTGTCCAGCCGCTACGAGCGCCTCACCCTCCTTGTCTCCGAATCAAGCACCATGTCTCAACCAAGCATTTCAGACAGCACTTCTCTCTCTGCTCTTAACGATTTGACAAACTCTGTTTCGGCCTGCGAGGCAGATATAAGGGTCATTTACGTCCCGGGAGGAGAGAAAGAGCTCACGTCTTGGGTCGTAGCGACGATGGCTCGATTCGCGGACAACGATGTGAGACTGCTGCCTCAGGAGACAGTGTGGGAGCGGTGGCTGAGGCACGCAGGTATGGATGCGTTTTCCGCGCAAGCTGTACTCGGTATCTTGAAAGATCATGATAATGAGGGGTTCTGTGGGCTAGGAAGATTTATTAAAATGGACCAAGTGGATAGAGTCGCGAAGTTCTCGGCCATCATGGGAGGAGGAAGGATTTTGGGACGCGTTGGCCGTGTCGTTGATCAAGAGTTCAATTCACACTGATCGAAAGACTCGCCAGACAACGAGCGCGGCTCGTCGACAAACAGTGCTGAACTCCTGGCCCTGACGACTGATATTCCGTATATGAATCATGCATAATACTTCTTTCAGACATAATTCGACAATGTTCGTTCGTGCAGAGTGATTCAGTTCTGCTTCACTCTTCTGTTAGTCAGAACCCATCACATCGCAGTTGATCACGCGATATGATACTAATAATTCATCGCTCGTGAAGAACATGAGTTGATTCAATTTTACTTCCGCTTCCGCGCTAGCGCCAAACGCGCCACGTGAGTTCGCGTTGCGGAAATATCACAAGCGTCATCTTTCAGTGTCTCGTTCTCTCCATCATCCCCAAACAATGGACAGCGCCTACAAGGTATCGAATCCTACAGACTGGCTACAGACCACGTTGCCGACATTTTCACCACTTGAGACAGCTTTGCGCTGCCAAATCTGCAAGGACTTCTTCAATACTCCGATGATCACAAGCTGCTCTCACACATTTTGCTCCATATGCATACGAGATTGGCTATCGGAAGATGGGAAATGCCCAGCTTGTCGAGTGAGCGGGCAGGCGGACAAGTTGCGCAGGAATTGGGTTATAGAAGAAGTGGTCGCCAATTTCCAGGCTGCGAGACCTGCTGCGTTAGAACTCGCGCGCCGGTCGCATGAGCAGCACGAAGAGGGCACAAGGATGCGAAGGTCAAACAAGCGACGGAGGGTCGAGCAGGAAGAATCAAATCAAAATGGTGATACAAGACGACAGACACGGAGCAGGACCAAGAAACTGGACCCATCGTCAACTCAGGAGTCGGTTGAGATTATGGATACCGACGATGAGCAGCTGGAGCAGGAAATGCCAGAGTCAGATGACGGACTGGTCAGCTGTCCTATGTGTGGTCAGAGGATGAAGGAAGAGACTGTGTTCGGCCATTTGGATCGATGCGATGGGGAGAACAAAGAGAAGCGCAAGAAGAGGTATGACGCGACGACCGTCAAAGGACAAACCCCCCTTGCTAACGTGTCCAGTCATCCTCCATCCTTTCCTATAAAACCACCCTCACGACCAACATCAACACAACCTCAAGAACGATTACCAGAGCTCAACTACTCCCTGCTCAAAGACAACCCGCTACGCAAAAAGTTACAGGATCTAGGGATACCGAATTGGGGGAACAGACAATTACTGGTCCGGCGGCACGTCAAATGGGTGAACATCTGGAATGCAAACTGCGACTCCGATAGACCGCGCACGAAAAGAGAATTGTTACGAGATCTCGACACCTGGGAACACTCACAAGGTGGACACGCCAAGGAAACCGCGGGGTCGACCAATAGCTTGATGGCAAAGGACTTTGACGCTCAAGCATACGCGACAAATAACAGGGACGACTTCTCACGATTGATAGAGGAGGCACGGAAAAAGGCCAAATCTGCACAGAAAACCGAAAACTCGGATCCTATGGAGGGTCAAATTGGAGTCGAGAAGCCGGCGGCACAGCAATCTGAAAGCTCGGGCGAAGCGAAAATGACGACAGACTACGAGCAACGTCACCCCTATGAGAACAACGAAGAAGCTCTCTCCGCCGTCCGCGATAAAGTCGACGCCGCAAATCAAGGCGAGCCGATCGAATTGACCCAGAACGAAGGCTTCCGCGACGAGACCGAAGCGGCCGAGTCCTCCATCAAGACCAACGATAGCACTAAACCTCCGGAAGCAGAAAACGAGGCTCTGCTCAGTCAGGCGCATTTCGGATCGCAACACCATCGACGGCGGGGCTCTGATGCCACTGATGCCGAGGCTTGTAATTTGCCAGAGCACTTGAAAATGTCGCCGAGTAAGAAGGTGCCCATGTTTATGGTACCTGAGGAACCGGTTGTGGATGTTGAGAACGGGCCTAGTGCGCAGTAGCAGCATAGTTATGAACGATGCTGGGTCATGATGGTTGTGCTTGATACCCCAATGCTATGTTATTGGATTATGTCTTGGTCTCATTATTGGTCGTGGTAGCAGTTCTAAAGTATCTACTCCGCTATGATGTGGTCTTCTGATGGTTTCTCTGCTTCCTCCTTCTGTGATACATTGTACCCCTTCTTCGCCTCCACTAATGGCTTAGAATCGAGCTCCTTCAGCCTCTCCGCCGTTCGTTCTGCCTCTTCCTTCTCTTTCTTCTCCCGCTCCTTCGCTTCCTCTTGTTCTCTCTTCTCCCTAGCCTCGCGCTCCATAGCCTCAAACTCCTCCTCCACATCTCCCTCATCGACGACGCCCGCCGGATTCGCCTGCTCAACAGCCATTCTGACGTCCTCGGTAACATCCATTTGCGTACGCAGATCCTCAGAAACTCTCTCCGCGCCCATCGCGCCACCAACTTGAGCGTTCAGGTCACGCAGTACGGCTTCCGAATCCCTCATCGCAGATACTATAGCTACGTTGTCCGCCGCAGTCTCGATTGACGTGAAGGCTTGCTCGACCTTTTCGAGCGCCGCAGATCGTTGAGTGAGGACCTCTGAGCACGCTTTCTTTGACCGTAGATGCCGCTTCGCTTGCTCTAGTCGCTTTTCTGAAACGCAAATACGGGCTGCGCGATCAAGGTCGCTTATCTGGGTGGTCAGGGCTGCGACCTTCGATTCGAGCGTCTTAAGGAGGGAACGCATGGATGCGACTCGCGCATCGGTGTCGTTGATCGGTTCTGAAGCGGATCCTGGAGTGGAGATCCTGACAGTGTTGTTGTCGAAAGTCAGGACTGGTTTGTCCCGGCTCAAGTAGGTGAGAAGGAGAGAGATGTCTGTGGAACTCAGGACGCTGCTATCGGGCATGCAGTTCGCGAATTCTTCTTCGAAGAGCGTCCGCGTGTAAAGTCGTGAAGTGAGAGACGTGCTCATATCAGATAGTCGTGAGAGCAGGGCTTCGGCTGCGTGCTCGACATTGGCGACGACTACAAAGTTACCGACGGCCAGTTTGTCTGTGTTGCTGCTCCCGCCGACTCCCATTTGACGTAGACCCCAATTGACGACTTGCCATGGTGAGGGCACCCAGCTTTTGGAGTATATGCTCTTGGGCGCATTCTTGAATTGTTGGATGGGGATTAAGTCGCCTTTGTCTACGGCATCTTGTATTACTGCGCCCAGTGCCAGAGGTCTTCCATATTTTGCATGCCTGAGAGCCGTTCCTAGCTCGTTCCCTGAAGTAAACGCGAGGTGGCTGCTCTGGGCGCCGGTCTTGTCCATAAGCGGTAGATGTCCCTCACGCGATACGCCGGTCAAGGCTCGGAGCCATGCTGCAGAGTTCGCTGCGTAGCCATCTGGATTTGTTGATCGTTGTATGCGAAAGTCTGAGTAGAGTGATGATAGTCTTGCTGGACTGCGTCGTGGTTAGTCTCGTACTAATTGTATGCCGCGCGCCATAGGCTATTTACCTACTGAATGCTCCGTCATATCGTTTCAAGCAGTCTAAGAGATCACTCATGTCTAGGCTCCCCATGTTGTTAACGGGGTCTGTGGGCAGCTTTGATGCACATGTAGTCCACGGAGAGCTTACTTGTACAAACGACGATTTGGATAGTCTCAGAACTAGACATCGGCTCGCGGTTGGCGTCGGGTTGATGGATCCAGTTCATCCGCCAAGTCTTTTTTGAGGTCATTAGGAACATGCGACATGTACGATTTGAAGGTCACCTCACAATGTTTTAACTTGAAACGAAAGCATCGATTGAGATTGACAAAGAAACTGTCGACCCGATATCAAAGGGGGTATCATGCATGGTTGTTGCCCAAAACGCCAAAACATCATTACAGGACCCATCCTGAAATGCATCATATCGACCAGCCGGCAGCCTTCTTCTTGTTCTGCGCCTTGCCAGTAGGCGCGTAAGAGTTGATTGGTAGATCGAAAGGTTCAAATGTGAAAGCGCTTGAAGATGGTTCCGCTTCTGCACCAGGACTCAAATCACCTAGCTCTTCTGCAAGCTTGCGATCGTCGACTTGAGCATCCTCAGGAATCTCGCGGTCCTCGTCATCAATCTCGGCATCTTCACTCTCGCCGTCGGTTCCATTGTTGGCCTCGTCGGCTCCCGCTTCGCCCTCATCAGCCTCGTTCTGACCTATCGCCTCAATATATCGGTCCAGATCCTTTGCCATCTTGCGACTGAAACCGGTTGCTTCAACCTCTATATCAAGTCTCTTCTCTTTGTTCGAGTTTTCGATTGCCTCTTTGAAGAATGGCCCCGGCTCGTCCGACTCAAAGTGAAAACGCCGCGAGAAGAATCGCTTGATGCATGCAACATCTCGGTCAAAGTAGTACTGAGCGTTCTGATGGGTAGTAGAAAGCATTTGCGGAAAGTCGATCAATATCGGCACCAACTTGATATCGCTGGAGCCTTCTGTCTTCACCTCCTTGATCAAGATGTTGAACTCGTTAAAGTCTCCGTGTATCAAGCCATACTTTGCCAATCGCACTAGCATCTCCATGAGTTCAGAGTAGAGCTTCGTAGGTTCGGGAACGCTGTCGATAGAGCGCATTGGAAAGGCGTCGATCAACTCCATGACGATAGTGTGCCTGCTTTGACCGATCGGCTCCGGTACTGGAAATCCTTCTCTTCGCAGGACCTTCATAAAAGCAAACTCCTTCATCGCGGCCAAACGACTGAGATACATCCATGATCCAGTGGTGCGGTTGCGAAGATAGTCTCGATTGGACTTGACCGTTCGAAAAGAAATTCTGCCCAGCCGGTGAATCTTCATGACCAGCTGCTTGCCTGTCTCTGAAGCGACCACATAAATGTCCGACTCTTTCCCCACGCCAATCTGGTTACCCAAGGAATATACTGTCGAGCTCTTTCGGTATGTGTTCAGCGCCAGGTAGTCGAGACCTCCATAGGTAAGTCGATATCCGTCGTAACTGGCATTCTTGACCTTTGCGATCAGTCCAACTTTCGCCAGAGCAGAAATGCATCTGTGAACTCCAGTCCCACCGCGTAAGCCAGCAATTTGCGAAATTAAGGGCGTCGGTACAACTTCATGGTTCTTGCTTCCTTGTTCGACCTGCGAGATATTTAGCGTCTGGCCTAGTGTTAACGACCAGGTGACATACCGCTGCCAGGACTCTCCAATCTTCGGTAGTCAAGTAGCGAAATGCATGTGTGTCTAACTTCATATTGCCTTAATCGAATATTCCAGCATTAGATTCTCCAGATAAGTCCAGGTTGGCGGAAATCGATTGCGCGCTGGATTGGAAATAAATTTATGCGGAGAAGTCGGAGGTTTGCAGCATTCGCCGACGGAAGTGACGAAGTTCGTGGAATTGCACATTTGGCCGGCCGTCTCTTACTATGATGAGCTCTGAGTGAGCGCGTGCTCTAACGTGTACCTAAGGAAAGCATCTCTCCAACATCACCCACCCCAAATACCCATATCGCTTGCGAACTTTCGTTGGCGAATTATTACCTGCCGCGGATCAGCATCGTAATCGTCTGACTGTCGCGCCTCTACAACTGAGAACTCACGAACCGAAACCTGTCAGGAAATCCGAAGATGGCAAAGGACGACAAGGCGACCAGCTCGGACAAGGGCAAGGAGAAGGAGGTACCAAAAAGCGTCAGCGATCTTAATGGATCAACAGAGCCTCAGAAAGACAAGGATGGAAAAGACGTCAAAGATGGCGTGAAGCTTCCGGCAGAAGAGCTCAGTGAGGAGGACCAGAAACTGAAGGATGAACTTGACATGCTGGTTGAGCGTTTACAGGAGTCGGATGCCTCTCTCTACAAGCCTGCTTTGGAAGCCATCAAGGACTCTATCAAAACCTCCACATCTTCAATGACGGCGGTACCGAAGCCACTGAAATTCCTTCGACCCCATTACCACAAGCTTGGTGAAACATATGAGAGCTGGCCCGAAGGAGATGACAAGACTTCCCTTGCTGACACTTTGTCGGTACTGGGAATGACCTACTCTGACGAGGAAAAGTGTGAAACTCTCAAATACCGTCTTCTTGCCCCTTCGAAGGATCTCGGCTCCTGGGGTCACGAGTACATGCGACACTTGGCGCTTGAGATAGGGCAGGAGTACCAAAGAAGCCTGGAAAACGAAATCGAACCCGAAGAAATCATCAGCTTGGCTTGTGATCTGGTACCTTTCTTCCTCTCGCACAACGCAGAAGCAGATGCTGTCGATCTTCTGAGCGAAATGGAGTTGATCGAGGAGATTGGAGATCATGTGGACAAGGACACATACGCGAGAGTCTGCCTGTACATGGTCAGCATGGTTCCGCTTCTTACATATCCTGAGAATGACCATTTCCTTCGCACCGCACACGACATTTACCGCAAGTACGACCAACTCACACAGGCAATGACGCTCGCCATCAGGTTGAACGACATGGAGTTGATCAGATCAGACCTCAAATCGACAAAGGACAAGGCCCTCCGAAGACAACTTGGTTTCATTATTGGCAGACAGAGAATTTGTCTCGATCTGACTGATGAGGAGAAGGAGGAAGACCCGGAATTGCAAGAGTGCATTGACAACTATAAACTGCCTGATCACTTCAAGTCGCTTGCAAAGGAGCTGAACATTTTGGATCCAAAGGTGCCAGAGGACATCTATAAGTCTCATCTTGAATCGAGCCGAACTGCTGGACTTACCAACACCGACTCTGCCAGGCACAACCTTGCCAGTGCATTTGTCAACGGCTTTGTGAACGCTGGTTTCGGTACCGACAAGCAGATGCTGGTTGACGGTGGTATCAAGGCAAGTTGGGTATGGAAGGTCAAGGACGATGGTATGATGTCAACGGCAGCCTCCCTCGGATCGTTGATGCTCTGGGACGTTGAGAACGCCATCGACAAGATCGATACCTACACATACGTACAGGAAGACGCGATCAAGGCCGGTGCAGCGCTTGCGACTGGTGTGGTCAACTCTGGTGTGAGACTGGAATCTGATCCTGCGTTTGCGCTTCTGGGTGAGAACCTCGACCCAAGTAAGCCCAAATCAGTTCGTGTCGCATCATTGATGGGTCTCGGTGTTGCTTACGCTGGCTCGAATCGCGAGGATCTTCTCGAAGTTCTCCTTCCTTTTGTGAGCGATGCATCTCTCGACATGCAGCTCTCAGCGATGGCCGCTCTTTCCCTTGGTTTCATTTTTGTTGGTTCCGCACAGTCAGATGTCTCCGAAGCAATCATCCAGACATTCCTCGATGACGACCGCAACAAGCAGCTCAAGGACAAATGGACGAGATTCATGGCTCTGGGTCTTGCTCTTTTGTACTTTGGTAAACAAGAAGAGGTTGATGTTGTTCTCGAGACCCTGAAGGCCATCGATCACCCAATGTCTGCGCCAACTTCGGTTCTTGCCGAGGTCTGCGCCTGGGCTGGCACCGGTGCTGTCCTTAAGCTGCAAGAGCTTCTCCACATCTGTAACGAGCACATTGAAGACTCGGACGACGAGAAGAAGGGCGATGAGTTGTTGCAGTCATACGCTGTTATTGGTTTGTCGCTCATCGCCATGGGTGAGGAGGTCGGTCAAGAGATGGTGCTCAGACAGTTCGGCCATCTCATGCATTACGGAGAGGCCAATATCCGCAAGGCAGTTCCTCTAGCCATGGGCCTGATCTCGCCGTCAAATCCTCAAATGAAGGTTTACGACACACTGAGTCGATACTCTCACGACAACGACAACGACGTTGCCATCAATGCCATCTTCGCTATGGGTATGACCGGAGCAGGCACAAACAACGCTCGTCTTGCACAGCTTCTTCGCCAACTCGCTTCATACTACCACCGTGACCCGAATTGCCTATTCATGGTCAGGATAGCACAAGGTCTTCTTCACATGGGCAAGGGCGCTTTGTCATTATCGCCATTCCACACCGACCGCAGCGTGCTTTCGAGAGTCGCTGCTGCTGGTCTTCTCACAACCATGATTTCCATGATCGACGCTAGATCATTCATCACGTCCGACGCGCATTACCTTCTCTACTTCCTCGTCACCGCCATGTACCCACGCTTCCTCATCACACTGGATGAAGATCTCCAGCCAATCCAGGTCAACGTTCGTGTTGGTCAAGCCGTCGATGTCGTTGGTCAGGCTGGTAAGCCAAAGACCATCACTGGCTGGCAGACACAAAACACACCAGTGTTGCTCGGATACGGAGAGCGTGCTGAGTTGGAAGACGAGGAGTACATCAGCTGCACCAACACCCTCGAGGGTCTCGTGATCCTGAAGAAGGCAAGTCTGCACAACAACCATGATTTGAACACTACTAACGCTCTGTAGAACCCTGACTTCGTTTCTTGAGGGCTCGATACGAGATGACGGTGTATGATTAGAGCAGGGCGTAGGTAATGCCAACAGCATAGAAACTCTATTAGCATGAATGCAAACATATCTATCCAACATGTTCGCCATGTCCAAGTGCGCCAAGATGCAAGACTCCATCTCATGCTCATTCCTGTACCATGAACTTGATGAAAGCCTTCGCGACCGCCGCGCCATCGTGTCTATTCCCCATCCTCGCCCAGGCGTCTTTGTACATAGCATCATCAAACACACCGAAGCCATGACGGATTTCCAACAATTCCTCCATGATAAAGTCATTAAACTCCGGGTGTCCTTGCACGGTGATAATTCTGTTCTTCATGTACATTCCTTGCACCGCACAACGCGGTGAGTGCGCCAGCTCCTGTACTCCTTCAGGGTACACGTACACAATATCGCGGTGCATCTGGTGCAGACTCATGTCCTTCTGTCCGAACAACTCTTGCCCCAATGGCGTCAGGCTCATGGGTACGACGCTGATTTCCCATCCGGCGTCGCTGCGGTCGACGCGCGCGCCCATTGCGCGTCCGACGATCTGGTGGCCGAAGCAGACGCCAATGATGCGGACGCGGCGCTGTGCGAGAATGCGCTCTGTGAAGGAGACGAGTTTGAAGATCCATGGATCATTGTCGAAGCTGTTGTATTCTTCATGGGGCTATCAGCTATCAGTTCGTGGGTCTGATAGGAAACGGGGAAGGAGACGTACTGCTGCCGCTGATCAGGATGGCGTCGATGTCGTCAAGGTTCGGGTAGACTTCTTCGTTCACGACGTTGTATTTGGTGACTTCGAGAGTGGGTTTCGAGTTTCCAGTCTCCTTTGCGTAGGCTTCAGTACCGTCGAGGAGGAGTTCTTTGAAAAGACCGCCGTAGCCGCCGTAGCGCTCGTTGCATCGTGGTTGCGGGGTGTCGCATTCGAGTACCGCGATGCGGAGAGGTGAGGAGGGCATGACTGCCGCCGGATAGGGCAAGTGGTAGTAGGTAATCAGGAAGAATACAATGATAAGAATGAGAAGATACGCAGACTTCAGCCCACGAATACAATACTTGGATGTCAACATGAGCAACTGGACATTTGAAGCTGCCGACGTCGTTCATGAGATAAGATAGAGGCTACCCCGGGGCTAGCCCGATCCGGTATGTGCAGCCGGAGGTGAAGCTCGAGTGCATCTCGTCATTGTTCAGTCCACGGGCTGGCATGTCATTCTATAACATGTATCAAACTGTCAAATAGCGATCAGGAGACTTGCTTGGCGAGCTGAGTAAAACGCGTGCGTGCAGTATAGGACAGTGAGGATACTTTATCTGGAATGTCAAGATCGATGTGAAGTCGGGTGATCAGCACTTGATGTACATCGGCTAGACCCGGTGTGCGTTACAGGTTGACGCAGGGTACGTATGGCCTTGCCTCAAGCAGAGAATAAGGCTAAACACATGTGACGTGGGGTAGTTGGGCACTGATCAGCCACTCATGGTACGAGAGGCTATAGAGCTGTTCTATCTCTCCTCGTCCACCGTCAAATCATCTCGTTCTCAATCTTAGCAACCTGCCAACCTTCGTGTCGAACCAACTGCTCTGAACTTGTGTTGACTTGGAACGCGAGCGACGACTGAACTCCTGGCCTGGCTGTCTACCCTTCTCGGAATTGTCAATTCGGAATTGATGTCGTTTGCTTCCATCTCTAAGAGAACCGGACGTGCTTTCATCCCTGTCAATAAAAGCAGTAGTTTTTGTCAGAGTCCAAAATGACAACGTCTCTGTACATCGGCTTGCCAGCTTCCGAGAAGCAAGCAATCGATATTCAAGAGATCGAGATCAATATCGCCGGCCCAGACTTCTCAACCCAGCCAGTCATACTCGATCAAGCCAAGAAAGATGTTGGCAAAGCTTCCAAGATCCACACAGAGACTAGTGCGTTTGACAATGATGATGTGCACGTTGTCGGTATGGATGGGTACAAGCAAGCCGCTCGATCTCTTGCTGAGGCGTTTGCTGATGACGAGGTGGCTCGCTACTTCACACATACTCCAGATCGAGAACACTGGGATGATGCTCGGAAATGGGATCTCCACGTCAGCATTCTCGAGTATATCGTCTATGCTCATGTGCTCAATGGTCTGGTCCTGACCTCGGGTCCCGACTATGGCTGTATCGCCCTGTGGTATGTGGCTTTCTTGACGTTGGCATCGATTGCCGACTGACCCTTTTAGGATGCCTCCGGGGAAGAATATGGACGACCTGACCACCATCATGCGTAGTGGTATGTGGCGTCTATACTACCAGCTCTCCGTTGAGGGCAAGGCTCGTTATTTTGACGAGTTCTTCCCTCTTCTGCACCAGACGAAGCTGAACGTCCTGCGTGAAAGAGACGAGGACTCGTGGTATCTGGTGTATATCGGAACAAGACCCTCGGCCCAAAAGATGGGTTTAGCGAAGAAGCTCATTGACCACGTCACAGCAATTGCAGATCAACAGGGACGTGCTGCATATCTTGAGTCCAGTCACACGACCAACGTCTCGTACTATCGTAAGAGAGGCTTCGAAGTCGTCAAGAAGATCTATCTCCAAAGAGACCATAAGCCGATCGAGCTGGATATTATGGTAAGAGAGCCCGTTGTCCAGCGAGATTAGGCTGATCCGACCCGTGGATTTTTTATTTCAATATTTGCGCAAGTGTTGATTTCTGAAAGAACAGTCGCTCGCTTCGTGCCTTCGTTTTGTACACAATATGAATAGCATGCTGCAATATTATCGATGTATTCCGGGGTATCTGTGCAAAGTCCGCTTCAAATGTCCATAAAAAGTCATGCTTCCATCAAAGAAAGTAGTCTCGAACCGGATCACTACCGGCGTGTTGCTGTTGCTGTTGTGCTTCCATCCTATGCTCCTCGTTCTCTGGTGCCGCGTCGAAGACATTCCATTTTCTTTCTCCGTGTGGTCCGACTTCCAATACACTTGCTTTGTTTCCGCATCGGTAGCAGTAGTTGGGTGCACTCCAGACAGTAGATAGTCTGTCATCGAACATGACCATGTAGCCTTCGTTACAGAGCTGGTGTGCACGAAGAATGTGGTTCATCGAGTTGACCTCGAGAAACTTCTTGACGACCTGCGCCCCGAATGTGTATCCTGCTCCTCTCGGACTCAACGAGAACTCATCTCGATCTGCATCAGGATCACTCCAGACCAGATCGGCCATAGGGCCTTCGTGTGGGATCTCTCGGAATCTGTCAATAATCTTGATCTGGTCGATACTATGTATACTCGGACTGAGGCCGCCATGAACGCAAAAGATCTTGTCGTCGATGACACACGACAGCGTCAGATAGTCGAACATATCGGTGAAGTAGTGCCAGACATCCGCATTGCCGTACTTTCGACTACACTCGGTGTAAAAGCCGTATGATTGTGTTACTCCTCTCGATTCGTGGTTTCCTCGGATAAGGTGGACTCGCTGAGGATAGCGCAGCTTCAAGCAGACCAGCAAAGATATCGTCTCGACACTAAAGAGACCTCTATCGACGTAATCGCCTAGTGAGTGTGAGTTTCCGACGCTATACCGCGCGAGTGGTCGCGTGCTCACCTAGGAACAGGTAATTCGTATCGGGACAGAATCCTCCGATCTTGAATATCTCCAGCATATCAAAGAATTGTCCGTGTATGTCTCCGACCACAGTCACCGGTGCCTGTATGTGTACAACATTGCTCTCTTTCATGAGGAGCTCTTTCGTCTTGGCGCATATTGCTTCGATGACCGAGTCTGCGAGAAGTTCTTTCTTGTAAAGGCGCGCGATGCACTCATCTAGGTCAATGCTGGCTATGACTGTATCAGCATGATGTCCGTAAAATGCGTTTTGAGTGTCCTACACGGTAGCCCTGGCATCTTGATTGTGCGGAGCTTCTCTGTGTTTCAAAATTCGAGAGGGAGGTTAGAGACCGTCCCGGTGTCGCAAGAGCACTCTCTGAATTTGAGCTCACCATGGTGCCATACTGATCGGACAAGCGCGCTTAACAACACATTCGCTGAGAGTCTGCACTGATAAGCTGTATGTATCTGTGGAAAGGCAGGTCAAGAGACGTGATGATCGGCATGTCACGTGATGTGGTATAGGCGGATGCCAAGCCATGTGAACCCTGTTACCCTTCGCGGGCATGTCAAGAATTGCTACCGACGAATTGATACTAACCACAACATCAACAACATTGACATTCACTTGCTAATACCGAACGAGAATAATTCGCGAGCCCTGCTGCAGTCTTCCTGCAATCATCCGATAGAACATTTGCCGTTGTTGACTCGTATCGAGCTGCGTTTGTCCTTGTACCACAACAAGGCTTCTGCCTGCCATTGCAGCAATTTCACCCTCCTTTCATTTACCTTTTTCCAGCCTGAATACTTTACAGCTGTCGCTTACACTTTCAACTTCTTCGTTCCTCCATTTCATCTTGAACAATACTCGTTCTCCAGCTGTCATCAATTTTTCAGCCCCTGCATGAGATTTTGGTTCACTTCCCATCTCTGGTAGCGGTGAGGCGAAAAGGAAAGGTGTCAACTCGGGGTTAATTCTCGTCGCTGCTGCGATGTATCCAGGTCACCAGCATAGCCAGTCGGCATACGGTTTCAGCTATCCGGCCCAAGCTTACGGTCAACCTCAGTGGCCCGCTGGCTACGCTCAGGGTGCAGCACCGCAACAATACGGTCAAACACAACAATATGGCCAACCCCCTCCAGCAAAGCGTCACAAGCCTACTGGCAGTGCGGTAGTGACTAGATATCCTCCTCCGCCTGGATACGTGCCGCCGCCAAACGCACAAATACCCGGCTACACCCCACCGGTTCAACAACAATACCCTGGCTATTCCGGTTACAATCCACAGGACTATGCACAGTATCAACAGCAATACCAGCAAGCCTATGCTGCGCAAGCGTATGCCCAACAGACAGCATGGCAACAACCTCAAGTGTATCCACAAGCCTCTGGGTACCCCCAAGCAAGTGGATATCCGCAGTATCCTGCAACTCAAGCACAACCTCAATCTTATCTGCAGCCTTCAGCTCCGCCCCATGGTCGAGCAGCGTCTGTGAGCCAAGCCCCGGCTCAACATCATGCGTATCAACCAGCCCCTACCGTACCCGCGAAGCGATCCTTTTCTCAACCCAATCTCGCTTTGCCCAAGACCGAGGCTACTGCCGAAGAGACTGGTCTTGACTTTGATTGGGGATTCGACGAGCTGTTTCCAGCGGACACCACGCCATTCAGAGATGACGATACCTCACGCCCCGAGCTCAGTCTAAAGTTGATCACATGGCATCCCGCTGTGCAAGTAAAGACTCCTTTGCCATCGACATCCGAAGAATCGCAAGCATACACCCTGATACCGGTCAAGCCCGCCGAAGAAGGACCATTCTCGAAGTACTTTGTTGGACAACTCACGACCCAGTTGGAAGTCAATGTGAGGCAGACCGCAGAGTGGGACCAGGTCAAGGACGATCCCATTTTCGTGGAATTTGCTGCTTCGTCCAAGTTCACTCCGATTCATGTTGTCAGGAAGAGTCGGAACCGTCCAGGACTGGATCAACTCCATGGGACTGAAGTGAACGCAACTGCAAAGTCTCCCGACGACAGAGACCAAAGTGCAGGGGAAATATCACAAGTCGAAGAAGTTGAGGAAGACTTGGATGACCCTACACATGGGGACGAAGCAATGGACATGGACTCGGACGACGAAGACGAAGAGGAAGCTCAAGTAGATGCGCCCAACACTGACACAACAATGGTTCCAAACCTTCTAGACAATTTGGAACAAGCCCTTGGCGCTGATGGCGGCGCTTTCGCTGTTCAGCCAGCTACTCAACCGGTGCAGGTCGTGAAGGCTGATGCAAAACCAGCCTCTGATGGCAAGCGGAAGCAGGGAGCAAATAAGGGTCAAGCGAAACGCAGAAGGAGTCAGCAGTCGAACGGGTCGCATTCAGAAGCCGAGAAACCACGTTCAACCCGTCAAAGGATCAAAGGCCCATATGGTCCCCACCACCAGCCTCCTCCTCCATCGGGCCCACCCCCAGACTACAACCCTTGGAAGGCCTTTGAGGCAGACAACCGTGGTCCACACAGTCCAGATTCTACAGCAAGCCAGCACACCACAGTGGCCTCGCCCATCAGGCAGGACGAAGACGACAGTAATACACCAGCGAAGACGCAGCAAGCTCCTGCAGAGACTACCAACAGTGGCCGCAAGCGTGGCTACGACGACTTCTCTCGGTCTTCCGGAGATGGTGGTCGTCGACGCCAGGAAGCCGATCACCCGAAACGCAAGAGACAGCCGCCGTATGTCCCGGAGGTTTACAGGTGCGAAACTATCATTTCTTTCACTATGGCTGTCAAAGCTAATTGAATCTAGTCGTCGCTGGTAAGCAAATCTAGAAGCATAGGCACAGACGGTTGGGAAATTTTCTTGTCCATTCCAATATTTCTTCGGTCAGACCGTTCGCTTTTCTTGTCAAGAACTACTCACCCCATCGAGATCCCCCGGCAGCTCATGGAGCGACAAAGGTCTGGCTTGCGACAGGATTTCTAATTGGTCCATTCTTTGATGTAATACTTATCATTCGAGTGTATTCGAGCCCTCTCTGCCTCGAAACATTTTGCATTAGTCGCTGAAAAGTCTTTCAACGTTTCAGTCCTCTCCTTTTGACTATCTGTCCCATTACCTTGCATCTCGTTATTCCTGAACCTTCCATCTACGCAAATTTGGGTCACTGTGCTTTCCCAAGACAAAATTCACGCCGCCTTGTCTCATTAATGCACGCTCGTGCCACATCCTATATTTCGTTCCTCAAAAGGTAAAAAGGTACACGTATGCAACTTGCCGTTGTACATGAAGTTATCATAGCTTCTCAATATTGCCTTGTCGATTGACTCGTAAACCGCATTGGGCAACGAAGTATCTGCTGAAGCGATTGCATTCTTGGCAGTAGAAGAATCGGTGTGCACCTCTGCCGAGCTCCCTTAGAGGACCTGCGCTCTATAAGGCGAGGCGAGTACCCTGATGGGTTACCCATACGGCCCATTAACAGCTAGATCATGTGTGTATATAGCTATCTGCATGACTTAGAAAGAGCTTGCTGGCCGGATGTGTAGCATTGAGTTCTCAGTTATACTGCCAGTATCAGATATACGCGTAGCTCGTTTACCCTTTATAAAGGGACTTTTCCTATTAGCCCTTTCTTTTTCCCTCATGGCATACCTCGAGCCGCTAGATGGTCGGGGAGAGACCGCTTCCATTTCCATTGGACCGGCTAGACCTTCCCTTGGCCCGGACTCATCGTCGGGGTATGCCTTAGACTCTTCGTCGCACTCTTCGTCACACTCTTCGTCCGCCTTCGCGTTACCCTTATCCTTTCCCTCGTCATGCCACTCGCGGCCTGGCTTGTAGTCTGGCTCGTCGTCTGCCTCGTTGTCTGCCTCGTCGTCTGCCTCGTTGCGTGGCTCACGGCCCGACTTGTGAGGTGGAAGAAGGTGAAGGTCAAGTGAACAATTTCATCTATGCATGAAGGGTATCTCGCTACCTAACCAACCGCTCGTTCTCGTCATCAGTCTCTTCCTCTTCGCTTTCCTCTTCACTTTCCTCTTCGCTCTCGTCCTCCTCACTCTCCTCCTCCTCCGTCTCAGTCTCTTCACTCTCCCCCTCTTCCTCATCCAACCAACTATCCAAAGTCTTCTCTTTGTAACTGTTCGTTTGACTAACAGGCTTATCCCTGACCGCCTCATCCAGCACTGTGCCAGCAGGCCTAGAAAGCGCAGGTCGAGGGTTGTAATCTGTATCGACAACGTTTCTGAGTTTTGCGTCTGGTTCCTCGCCCGCAAGCACCCAGTCAGGCAGCGGCTCGTAGCCTTTAAGCCCGCTGACGCCAGCTTCCTCACCGACTACTAAGCTGCTACTGCCGAGAACGTAGTCTTTGCGGCTTTCGCTGGGTGAAGGCGCCTGTGGGACTGGTTTCGGTGCGAGTAGCAGGAGTGATGCGAGATCTGTGCTTGACGGAACGGCGAGGAGGGCGCGGAAGAGGCGAGCACGGTCTCGAATATCGTAGGCCGGCGTGTAGCGTGCAAGAAGAAGCGTATGGTGATATAGTAGTGAGATAGCGTGTTGCTTCTCTGCTTCTTTGTCTTGGTCAGTCTCGTCATGCGACAGATCTTTGAACCCTCCATCATCTTCGTCTGGAGATAGGACTGTCGACTCTGGCGCCGGTGTTGGTGGACTCAGTTCCTCATATTTCCTCTTGCGTGCGTTGTCGGCGTTAAGCCAGTGTAGATATACCTTGGCTGCTAACACAACGATCTGCTGCCTCACTTCATCTGTCTCTTCGGCGTAACCGCGCACCAAAATCCGGAGCACATCAGGAGCAACACTCTCTTCTATCGGGCTCAGGCTTGCAAATTCGCCCACCAGCCAGATGACACTCGCACGGGCTGTTGGGCTAGTCAGTGTGTCGAGGTTCTTCGCAAGTCGGATCACAGTCTTGGTGTGCTGAGTGGGGCTTCGCTGTATGAGGTGACGGATGACTTCGAGTGCTTCTGCCACCAAATGCTGATCAGGACTGTGCACTTGCCGAAGCAAGAGCCGCAGACACCTTGCGCTCGTCTTAGCGTTCGAGGTCTGAGCACATCTTCCAATCGCACGAACAGCCTCCCTAACGAGTACTTGGTCGTGGCTTCGAGAAAAGTGCTCCAGCTCTGCCAGAGTCAAGCTCTGCTTATCCTGGTCGCAGTAAGGAAATATCAGAGTGAGTATCTCGAGTTTCAACCGCCAGATCTGAGATGCTTCTGTGCTCTGGAACAGGAAATGACGGAAGTATGGGACCATGAGGTGGGGATAAGCGAGGCAGACCTGCACGATATTAAAGAGTCCAGCTTGCTGAATGTCCTGTGGACCGCGCAAGAGAGCAACCAGTGGTCCGACTGCGTGCTGAAGATACTGAGTTGGTGCAAGGTACAAGAAGGCTCGCGCGACCGCAACGATGACCGCGCTTGTCCGCGATTGCAGCAGTGGAAGAGCCGCATCCAGAAACAGTTCCAAGTCCGGATCCAGTATCTCCCTTTCCTCATATTCCACTTCCTCGTTGCTTTCGTCTTTCTCCTCGGCATAGAAAGCCTTCTCTTTATCCGCCTGAGCTGTGGTCGCCTTCTTCACTCTCCTTGTCCGCCGTGGAAAACACCTCCTTGCATACACCGTGAGTAACTTCAATGTCGCCAATTGCCCCCACTCATCCATATCCACCATCTTTTTGACTAGTCCTCTGTAGTTCGGGTGTAAGATATCCAGGCGCTCAGGGCACACTTCTAGAAACGCGGCCACTGCCGCTCCAGCTACGTAGTATTGCTTGTCGCTGATCAGCTGCTTGATATAATCTGTGACTTGTGGTATTGTGCTCGGGTCAAGGCTGACACATTTGACGCAAGCAAATGCGGCCGTCTTCCGTACCACAGGACTCATATCTGCTACTCCTTTCTTGATTGCTAGTGACACGATCTGACTAATGACCGGTACACGGATAGCTGACATGGTTTTCAGCGCCATTGCACGGACTCTGGGGTTCGAATCAGAGAGGGACTTTTGAATCGTGTTGACGGACAGCAGTGCGGTGTCTGGATCAGCTTCGGCATGATGTACAAGGTAGGCGTATACCAGAGGGCGAGTCGAAGAAGTCTGATTCGAGAGTGTCTTGAGGACCGAAGGGAAGAACGGAAGTGTGACGTGAAGTGGAGAGTTGTATTGCATCTAAAGATGTCAGAATGGGTACGTTGGTTCGGAGAAGCATTGCATACAGATACCACTCTTCTTAGACCATCTAAGACATCCGCTTGACTCCTACTGTCCAACAGCTTCTTGATCTGCGCCGCCTGCAGTGGGCGAGTCGGACGACGTGCTGCGCCGGCATCTCGTGCTGCTTCTAAAGTGAGGTCTCGTGCTGTTGGTCGTGTGAGTATATAATACATCTGTAAAAGCTATGAAACGTCGTACCTGTTTCCAGCATGGACGAGATTCGACTAATCGACTCCATTGTGACCTATGGAGTGACTAGCGCAAAGAAGAGCGATTGATGGTAGTACAGGATTTGGAGAAGGTCAACCACCATGAATGAAGCAATCGCGGGGATCCACCAATGTGGCATGCCAAGACATGACATCTATGCCGTCAACCACCTTCATCCTTGCCAGCTTGAGAAGTAATGGATGATAGCATAAAAAGCGTGGACATTGTCTAATTAACTGGATACCGCAAGAGGTCCGATCGGTAAAGGCACATTTCCACTGAGCCAATTGCTTCAAGAACGCAACAATGAGAAAATCATACTTCCGAGCACGCAGTGATTTGGAGTACATCACACCCCGGATGATGCCTACGGAGCTGGTCTGATCAATCGCTAGACACTCTTGATGGATCCAGTAGTCCTGGAAGGCGCATCCGCTATCAACGTGCTTGACTTCATCAGCGATACTCATACGGCACCGACAACGCTGATAATCTGCTCGACACGAGCAGCGTTCATCCAAGATCTCCTCGCCACGGATGAACAAGACAGGCTTTTAGACGCGGACGCCGAACATCCAGAAGAAGACGACCTCAAAAATACCAAATCGGAACCACCACTAACGCACCTCCTCATGCCAACACTCCACCTTCTCTCAAGCACCCGCAGCATAGATCTTGCATTTTGCCCGGACGTACCACATCTCCTAGCATACCTGACGCTTCTCACTCACCGTAATTCGTCTACCTCAGCCCCCGAACTCAAGCCCACGGGAAGTCAAGGCAGAGTCCCGATCCTGGCGATCCTAAATCCGATCAAGCTATATCGATCTACGTCTTCGTTCTCAGTCCAGGGACTAAACCGATTCTTCGCTTGTGCTGTCGAAACTGCAGATCTGCTGGGGAGGAAGCTGATCATCGCTGAGTGCGACGATTCTTCGACTAGGAGGGTTGGTGGCAGGAACGAAGACGAAGACGAGGATATGCAAGACGGTCACGAAGGTTCGGCTGATGGCAACGATGAAAGGCAGCCGGAGACCAAACCGAGTCCGTGGGATCAGGAGGTGTCAATGTTGAATGTGACGACCAAGACCTTCGGTGCTGGCGACAAAGGATGGGTAGGTCGCACAGTCAGTGTACGACGTATTGCTGAGCGATGGTGTCGATTCACGGCCTTCACAAAGGATCAACGTGATCAAGATATGAGATGATATGAAGCAAAGAATTGAAAGTTGACAGAAAAATACAACGCCTGGGTATCGATACTCATCCCGATGCAAACACGCACAATATCAAAGTTATCCGCTTGCAGGTGAGATCAGACCAAGCTCTGCTCCATCTCCGTTACGTAGAGCTTGATGTGGCTCTCCATCTTCATATACTCTTCCCTCGCTCTCTGCACTTCGTTCTCGATGTTTTCTTTCAGATCGGTCATCTGCGTCTTGTTAGTAAAGCTACTCGATTTCAATCGGCACAAAATAATGATGACTTACCTTCTTCTCGGTCTGCTCGATTCGCACTCTCCTCCTCTCGACCTCCTCACCTCTTTTCCTTCTCTCGTTGGCAAGCTCAGAATGAACCCCTCGTAAGTTCTCCATTCTCAACCTCGCATCTTCGGCCTTGGTCTCGGCACCCTTTCGCAACTTCTCGGTCCTTTCCTGCCAGCTCAGTAGCTGTTTCTGTCGGAACCGTTCCTCACGCTCCACATCCCGCACATTGTTACTGCGCTCAGATAGGGCGTCGCGGTGCTTGCTCGCTCGGGCTGCTTCCTCGTCTTCCTTATTGATTTCCGACTGCACATCTGCAAGTAAACGAGTCAAGGACGTCACGTCCGTCGTAAGGAGAGTGAAAGTGTCGCCACTGGTCTGAAGTGCGCGTGCACGACGCTCCAGTCTCTCAATCTCAGCCTTGTCTCCGCTCAGATTTGCGTTGAGTTCGCGGAGGCTGTTCTCGAGTGCAGCAGGTGATTGTTGTGTGTACGGTCTCAACTTGTCGGCTTCTTTGCGTACATTCAACGCCATGGCGTTTTTGTCGACCAGTATAGCTTTGAGGCGGTCTTGCTCTGCTTTCGCGCGTTCCATTTTCTCCTGCACACGCTTTTGGCCTTCGACGAGTTCCAGGAGTCGTGTCTTGAGTTCTCCAGTACGCTTCTCCTTCTCACGCATCGCTTCCTCGACGTTCCGTCTGTTGCGCTGCATCTCTTGCAGCTGCTCTTCTTTGTCCTGATTGTTGTTGTAAAGTTCCTCGATCCGCTGCTTAGTGCGTTCTGCGCCATTGAAGTGCTGGTCGATTACCGAGGTCTGCGATTCGCGGAAGCGGATAAAGTTGATGATGTAGGAAAAGATCTTGATAAGGCGCAGATGCGTCGGTCGGTAGAGATCGGAGAAGGTGAAGTCCTTGACACCGCACTGTGGTCTTTAGCTTTGTGCGCTCACTTTTGGATGTCTACTAACCTCTTGCATTAACCTTCTGAGCATGACAAAGAAACCCATGAGCTCCCTCGTGTCTGCGGTGAAGATCCTGTCCGCATCGTCGCCACCGATATCTTCTGCCGCGGCGCGCATGCCCGGTGCTACGACCTCGCGCGTGGTATTCATCAACAATTCAGCGAACCATTCGAAGACCTTCTGTATTTGCTGAGGGTTCGGCTTCTGAAGATCCTGCACTGTGAAACTTATTCCAATGTCGCTGATGCATCCTGCAATCTCTCTCTCTGACTGTGCATACATCAGTCGTGTGTCTTTGTGCCTTTGTTGTTCATCTTACCAGCGTCATGAAAGCGTCTCCATCATCTTGTTTGCTGCGCCCTTGGGAAGAAGCAGGTTGAGAGCTGCGCGCCATGCTCATGCGCGGATTGTACGACATGGCGAGTGTTCCAGACAGACGACTTGAACTTGTGAGTGAGATCGCGAAACTGTATGTCGGCGCAAGATGACGCGGAGTGAGAGTCGTGTGTCGTGCAATCAAAAGCGCGATGAACTGCAACGGTAAATAAACTTCCCGATCGGGAATGCGGGGAATTATCACGACCGCCAAGACTTTGCGATGCACTCGGCGACCTCAAAGCAGGTCCACGATACACACTGATAGGCTGTAAGAACACACACATGTTAACGACGGATGCGGATCGTGGTGGTAATCAAGATTGGTAGTTGTCTCGCATTTTCACATCGTTATGCGTGGACTAAACTGCTAAACGTACATAAAGAAGAATTTGGCCGTTGAGTTTGACACCGACCCGGCCTTTGATCAATCCGATCAAATTGGTTATTGCGGTCCAGCGCGTGCAATTGCCAAGTCAAAGTGTATTCTTGGCCACGCGATCTTTCTGACCACATGCACCACCCATCGCTTCATATAAAAGCCTGTGTACACTTGTGTTCAAGACTCATTGTCATCGGCAGATGATATCACTCTCCTCCTCAGGTTCTCGTTTGCACCCAACACATCTTATGCTCCCGAGTTTTGTGCTCTTGCTGATGGCTTGCGAGTCTTGAAGTGCTTCTTAAACGAGCCTTTGTACTGGGGTGAAGATGCACCCACGTCTGCAGCATTGCTAGCGCGTGACTCAACGGGGTTTGGCGATTGCGCGTTGCCCGGGGACTGTGTCTTATGAAAGCTCGATTGACGGCTTGTAGGTCCGTGGACTGACGAAACAGACGGACCGGCTGTGCCTTCTTTGATGTCGCTGTCACCGCGTCTTCCAGGTGCATGTCTGCCCGATGGCTTTCGAGCTTGGAAGCTACGACTTCTGAAATGAAATCGCACGTCCCGAGGCCCGTCTTTCCATCCAGGTAGACTGATCGTCAACATGCCTCTCTTGGATATGTCATAGAAGACCGGCATTGGTTCTTTGGTCGTCGCGTGTATTGGAAGGTCCTGCCCGCGGTGTGGTCGCATCTTAAGTAAATCATGTCCTGCATCATCCTCGGGGTAAACAGCATAGCGCGGTATCGACACCTTTGGAGTAGACCCGAAGCTCAATTCGCCGTTGAAGATATCATCGACCATCGACTTGGTAACGCTCTCTTCCGCAACTTGCGCCATTGAGGATCGAGGCAGAGATACCGTAGTAGCTGCCATACGTGGCTGGTCGAACAAATCAGCCTTGGACAGAGAGTCTATCTCCAGAACTGGTCCAATGACTTTCGGAGGGGTGCCCGGTGGTGACGGAGGAGTTGCCGTAGTGGTGTGAATCCGGCCAAACAGTCCATTAAACCTGGCCTGCCAGTCGGGAGTTTGTACCAAGGGCTGCGCACGAGTGGACCGTGGCGGCATAACAACCGGGCTAGCCTGCACCTGTACACCTTCAGCAGTAGGAGACCTGGGAGGAAGTCTGACTTGGGGCTTCGGAGCTGGCAAGTTGACGATTGGGCGCCGAACGTTTCCAGAGAAGACTGGATGATCGAACTCTTCTGGTGGTGGTGATCCACCGTTGGCTGCAGAGGGGAAGAAGCGAGACTGCTGGGGCCCTGGCATATGTACATGGCTTGCTCTCGGAGGAGTCTGGATCGTGTGACCTTGAGTGAAGCTCGAAGGTCCACTGGGGAGCTTGACGGTGCTTTCCCTAACAGCACGAGCCAGCTCTGCTCTGTTCACTTGTGTCGGCTGTGTGTGCTGCGTCTGGGAGACAGGAGGTGCTGGACTCGCAACAGCGGGCACTACCGCAGGCTCATGAATTGCGCCTGTAGGTCTTTCGACCGTATATTTGTGCTCTGCGAGTACCTTACGTGGACCACCAAGCCAGTCGTCTGAGCGCTGGACTTGCTTGAAAGTGGTGTTCCATCGCGTGACCGGCGCAGGCCCTTGGCTTTCAGCATGGTTGGCCGCCGCATCAGGTACGTTTGCAAGACGTCGTTGGTCTTGTGTAGCAAAAGAATCCCAAGCATCCCCGACTCTTTGCGGTGCTTGCATTCCCGGTGGTTGAGAGAGTGGCTTCGACACTGAGCGCTGAGGAGGAGCGATAGGTGCAAGCTGCTGTGGTTTAGGCTGACTGCCAATAGGAGACACGCTGGCGGAGGCGGCGGCAAGGCGCTCGGTCGTGGGACCATCAGCAAGGCCCAGCGAGACGAGGTTCTGATCCGAAAGCAGCTGTTGATGCATCATTGGCGATGTATCCTGGTTCCTGAAAGACTGCGGTGGACCGCGGTTGAAATGCTGTTGCTGAGCGAAAGGACCGGACGGAGGTAAGATACCATTCGATGGCTTCCTCGAGCCAAAGGCAGCCAAGCCATTGTCGAAAGCTCCGTTACCGAACGCTCCATTACCAAAGCCATGGCGCGAAGTTGGAGGACCCCACACGTTACAGCCACGTGCGGTGTGAGAGGTCATACCAGTGTTACCCCAAGTTGCGAAAGAGTCCGCTCCAAGCACTGGCGTAAATCCTGCTTGTGACTTTTGCTCACCGGGAGAAGAATAGGATGACGGTGGGACGCTGTGAGTAGCGGAGAGGTTTCGCGTAGGATCGCGGGGAGAAGGTTGCTGTTTCGAGAAAGGAATTTGTTGTATTGGAGGCGGGAGAGGAGACACAGGAGCTTGGGGTTTAGTAACAGGCTGAGGACCAGGGTCCGAGTGGGTGTTGCCGAGAGGTTGAGGTTGCGCCGCTTTTGGTTGTTCAGTTGAAAGGGAAGGTTGCTCTGTCTGTGCTTCAAGTTCCGGCGCCTGAGCAGCGGATGTCGTAGCTGGCTGTTCGATACCTGGGGCAACCGCGACAGATTTGTCGGACTGCTCCTGCTGCTCGACCTGGGTCTGAGATTGCTTTGATGATGACGCTTCCGCGGAGTCGGGAATACTTTGCTTCTCCTTTGAGGGCGGTGCCGGGCCAAGCTCTTCCAGCTTCTTACGGATTCTCTCTTTCCGCTCCGCTTCTTCGCGTTCGTTTTCCTCCTTTCTGCGCTTTACGGCAAGCTCGCGCTTCTCTTGCATGAGCTTCTTCTGTTTCGCCTGCTCTTCTGCCCTTTGCGCAGCCTCTTCTTGCACTCTTTGCGCATATGGCATCTCTGCTTTCGCTGGGGGTTGGGAGCCAACGTCATGACCTACAATAATGCCTTCTCGCGATTCTGAAGGTGGAGGCATATCGGGCTGCTTGCTTACGGACTGTCGCCTTTCTATTGCACTTCCGCTAGTGCCACTAACACTTGAACCACGTCTTCTGGGCCATGGGCCTGCTTCGACATGGGACGATCGCGTCTGAAAGGCTGCTGAAGGCTCGGGGTAAGACGGGGGGTCTTGCTGTCCTCTGTGTAACAAAGATGGATGACGCGCGCCCTGATCGTATCGACCAGGGGGTCTACGATGTTCAGGAGCGGGCTCATATCGTCCAGATTGCGAATTGAAGAGCTCGCGCGGGCCTCTGCTTAACTCCCCGTAGGATCGGTCGAAAGTATCTGCCTGCATCTCGCGCGTTGTTGGCATTGGTGGAATTGCATCAAATCCGTGCGCATCTCTTGTGGCGAACTTAGCAGGCTGCTGCTGCTGTTGCTGCGTTGCTTGAGATGAAGCGCTGAAGAGGGATGTGGTCTTCTCCATTGGTGGAAGCGCGGCCCAAGGCGATTTGACAGGAGGAGGTGCTGGGGTACTCGTCTGAGAACCTGTAGGCTGTGGTGAGGATCTTGCAGAAACATTATCTGGCTTGTTGAGTTGGGAAGCACCTGGACGTAGAATTGTTTTAGGAGGCCCGGTCTGACTTGGTCGCTTCAATGCCAGAGTTGGTCTGATCTGTGGTGGTGGGCGTGCTTCTTCCTCCAGGACAACTGGCTTAGGTTGCTCCACAGGCGGAGTCGGGTCGGGATTGACACGAGATTTTGTGCCATCCATCCATTCCACTGTTTCCGGAGCCCAATCATCCTCGTCGTCTTCCATGTCTGCCCATTTCGATTGTTTGCCGCCCGTCTCATCTGATTGGAGTCGGGTAGCCAGATGAATACCGTATTGCTGCTTCAGCTCTTCGTCCGTAAATTGTTTCGCAGGTACCGGAGGAGCAGCTGGTATGAATTAGTACGGAAGGTGAAGCCGCTAACGAAAAGGACAACATACGGCGATTCTTGTTCCACACTGTGGTTCCGTCAACAGGTCCTTCCGTACCCACGCGAGGTCTTGGTGAGTTGTTGATGCCACTTCCTGACTTTGCAACGAGGCGAGGCTTTGCGAGTGGTTGAGGAGAGGGTACCGCAGGGCTCTTCTCTCCAACCCTCACGATTGGCGCAGGACCCACAGCAGACTTGGCCAAAAATGTCTTGGTGACAGATACCGGCTTGAAGCTAGTGGCTTTTTTGATTCCGCCCGAACGTGCTGCTTTGTCCAGAGCATCTCTTGTCTGTTCAGTACTGTCCGCCCGACTGGTATCGGTATCCGAGCCTATTCCAGTGTCCAAGTGTGAGTCCAGCCCAACGTGGTCCACTCCGAGATTTCCGTTTCTGCCACCATCTTGCGTATCGGTACTAGACTGAACAGCCTGCCCATCTACAGCGCCATCTGTCATGCTGCTGCCACCTGTCGAGCCAAGTCCATTCAGGATCGATGTACCAGTCACCGTCTTTTCTCCACCCACCGAGCTCAATACAATATTCGTGTGTGCATCGTTTCCAGTATTCGAGTCATGAAAGCCGGGTTGCGGAATCGAAGGATTGGAAGCTGTAGTCCCTTCAGAAGTGATTGCGCCGTTTCCGGCGGAGTCGGTGTTTGGCTGGTTTGCATGGACGTCGATGGACGAAAGATCGTCCACCGACTGCACTTGGTTCACCTCATTCTGGGTGCCCGAAGAGGCCATAACAGTTCCAAGTCTGCGAGGCGCTCATACGTTAGCTATGGTTTCAAAAGAGCTTGCGCGAACCTGGCGATCAAGAGGCTAAGACGTGCGACCTCGATAGCGGAAGTAGCTGATGTGAAGTGAGAGGAGAAGGTACCACACCTATCAACAGGACCGCGAATATGCCAGTGTGAAGTCAGTCGTTGGTTTGTTCAGTGCTCGCGGCGCAACTGGGCAGTGAAACTGCTTCTCGACGTGAAAACGCTGGCCTTGCGAATCTGCACGCCGGCTTAATTTAGCAAGGATGACGGGCCCTATTCAGCGAGCTCGCTGTATTTCAGGTCGCATAGACTATGGATGCCGATTTAATGAGGTTCCGAAGAGAGTTGGATGTCGTCGGCCGAAGAACCACCAAGGCTGCGGCCATGCACGGACTCCATCGAATCTGGGGTTTTAGAGAACAGCAAGCAGGCGATCAAGCAAGCAATCGACGGCCGTCTCGCCGCCGCGGCCGACGACTCACGATATTGGTCGGATCAAAAAGGAGACTGGCTCTACTGGACATCTTGCCACGTGATTCTCCCATTCTGCTGTCGCTCGTACACGATGTTTCTCATTGAGGTAGCGTGCAGTATTTATAGCACGAGGACCGCTTCACAGGCGCAACATGCAGAAAGTTGGGCAGCGACAAATGCAAGGAACAGCTTGTGCATGGTAGCGCAGAAGTAGATTGATCTCTTCATCTCTATTTACACTTTTTGAAAGCTCCTACGTACTTGGAAGCACAATGCCCAAAACTGCCAAGGTATATTGATACATTTAGTGGGCGTTGTTCTTGTGGTGGCCTGCAGACTGTCAGCATTTCTGTTGTTTTTCAACCTAGTGACTGTCGACAACGTACGCAAGTGGAAGTAGTAGTTCTGGGCGTAACCGATCAAGATAAGACCTCCAATGACGTGAACGAGTGCTGTGTCCGGAGTGAGCCAGATTTCGGTACTGTAATTCCTCCTTGTACGTACGCATAGCCGATGCATTCTTGCCGTTCATGTATCTTGTCTGGTATCTCTGGAGGAGACCCCTTGGCTGCTCAGCTGGAGCTGCTCCTCTTGGGAGCTTCTCGTAGAAAGAGACGACGCGCTGCATGCGAACAGCATCCTGGGCGCCGCTGAGGCCCTAAAACCATGCGCGTTAGTCCGACCGAGTCCTCGCTTTTTTAAGATTCCAATTGCCAATCATGCGATCGTTGTGGTGAAATGTGAGGCTCGTTCCGAGTGCGAATGGGTGGGTGCGGGCTGTTCATCGCGAAGACATGCTGGGTGCACTTACAGATGGCGAAGCGATCTGCAAATCGTTAGCGACACAGTATGAGCATCGATGGAGCTCGGCGTACCTTTGGTGGGATGAGAGTAGAAACCATGTTGACTGTAATTCGGGCAGAGGATAGCTACGATATCTTTCGAGGTTCTGTCTGCAGTCAATGTCGAACTGCCAGAAGTCTTGGCACAGAGCACGGGCCACTTCGAGATGTGCGATCACCACCACAACCTCATGTCCTATCTAACCATCACGGTTCCATACATATCGCGACTGCTTCATACAATGCCACCACTTAACAGGATAGCCACCAAGGGCTTGCTCTCGCCAGTATCGAGACTATGGGTCAGGCCCGCCGTGACGTGCCAGGTACGCTGGGAGACTATCGGACACAACCCACCAAAGTCGGCTGGCGGCCAGAAGGACAGACCAAACCCAGGCACCTCGGAACCACCAATGGGTGAACACACCGAGTCCGGAATGATTAGGCAACAAGGACCGGCGGAAGGAGCTCCTAAGCACACACCAGACTACGGCGCGGCGGTAGACTACAGAGTCTCGTATGCTTCTCCGAAGTGAATATCTTCAATGCGATAGCTGACCGCCGCTAGCGCTTTCTCCCCAGTACCAATGCGTGTTATGGACGGCAGCGAGCCTGGTGACACCGTCGCTGCAGCTGTCCTCTCCGGCGCTCCAAGCGAGCTGCAGGCCCGTACAGTCCGGTACGTTGAAGTCTACGAACGTAGGTCTCGACACATGCTAACAGTTGACGCAGCATCTACCGACCAGCAAAGACCGCTACTCAATCGGGGGATTGGCACCGTCACAACTGGCGCATGGACTGGGACGTTTTGCACAAGGGACACAGATGGGAGAACCCTCTTATGGGATGGCAATCATCAGCAGACTTTATGCAGGGCACGAAGCTGAACTTTGCGACCAAAGAGGACGCCATCAGGTTTGCTGAGAAGCAAGGCTACGAGTACTTTGTCCAGGAGCCAAACGAGAGGAGGATCATTCCGAAGGCATACGCAACCCAGTTCGTCCACAGCCCAGGAAAGCTGAAGCAGGTTCGCACGAAATAGATGAATGAGAATTGGGTTAGGTAGCAATGTAAATATCTCTTGTAACTCGCACGTGCGATTCCTGTTACCGAAGTTATACATGCATTACCTATGTTACAGAAAGCATACATGCATTATTTATGGCCAGCGCTCCTCGTGGTCCCACTCTCCTGAGGAGGAGTTGTAAATGTATACTTGCCTCCTCGCCTTCACAGGATCGCTCAAATCCAATTGCTCCATCTCCTCTGGCTTGACTACAACAACTCGGAAGTTTGTCCTTGCGGTCTTGTCGTGCAAGTCCTCAATCTTCTGGCCAAGCTTGAGGTTCTTGTCGTCATAAGGCTCGGAAGTCTTTTGACCTGGTGGTGGAGCGGCGAATGAGCCTGTAGGCTGTTAGTACTTTTCTATTATCTCGTGGGTATAAAATTGTGCTTACCTCTCAGGCCAGGTGAGTTGTTGCCGAAATGAGCAGTCAATTCTTTGCTCCAGCTCCAGTCTGACTTGCCATCCTCCTTGACCACACGCATTCTCGAGCCAACTTCGCTTTTGACTGTCCTGACACCACTGCTCATCTTGCTTTGATCGGTCTCCTCCTCGATGTCAGGCGCAATGACGAAAGCCTGGCCCTTCATTCTCCACTGGATCTGAGTCTCCTTGACCCACCACACGGCCTCGCATGGTCCACCACCACCGCTGCCGACAGCCTGGTCGAGGCTCTTCGCGTGACCGGCACTGCTGCCGAAGATCTCAGGAACCTTCATCATGCGGACATCGGAGGTGAAAGTTGGCATCTCGCTCTCGAAGTTGCGCTCGTTCATTGGTGCCTCGTTGTGCTTATTCTCGGGCAGCTCAGCCCAGAAACCACGGAAGATGCAGTAGCGTGCTCTTGGAACATGCTGGGTTGGAGCTCCAGATGGTGCTGAGTGGAGGGAAGAGAAGACGAACTCAGGCGAGTCCATCTTACCAAGGTCGGCAAGGAAATCCGACCTCCATGGTGCTGGCTTTGGAGCTGCTGCTGAAGAAGTGGAGGACATTGTGCGTGCTTGGAGGACGCGAGCGTGGTGGGAGAGACGAGGTAGGATTTTGGAAGCTATGGTTGCGGTCTTTTTGGTACAGTATTTTGGAAATTAGGAATGACTTGTCCTCTCGTGTGGTTCTGCTTGAAGGAGAATTGGCCGTTCAATGGGCCAACGAACGATTATACCGTCCTGTTGACGATGACGGCATTGATTCGGGGATGCTTCGATCGCACGCCCCACATTGAGATCTCCTCCACACAATACAGCTTCACTTCTTAACCTCACCTGACCAAATGATAATCATACCAATAATCATAGGTCTATGTTGCAGCTAATGACTGACCAGCTGTAAAGAGATCAAGCAAAGAGATGTACTCTGCCAGCGGTGGGGCTACAGCCCAGAACAGCATACAAGCTTGTCAGTCGGTCATACGGCCTCGTGCACGCAGAATGTCATTCACCTTTGATTCGACTTGTTCACACGAAGTAGTCATGGGTGTGTGTACTTGGTCAGGCCTTTGACCCAGACTTCAATGTTTCAGTGGACACCATTCGACGGTCTGCTTTGGGCATTCAGATTCGAATCACTACATGTATGAACGAGTGTACGCATTGAGTCACATTCGAGACCAGCATGAACTCAACTTGCTGAGTCAGTACCTGGCCGCTTGTGCCACGACGAATTCAGAAAGTATCCGGAACATGATCTTCCTACACTTCTCTACACTGCAGATGGGTCAATGTCGTCGTACTGAATTGCAAGAACAAGAAGATTGAAAGATCTTGAACGCCGACGTGTCTCAAAGCTGCAAGACGCGTCATTTGCCGACCAAGATGTTCCTGACTGCTCTTTCCCAGACTGGAACTGGTGCAAGTCGTGAGCGCGTCTTGTTCTGCCGCCTACGGCTAGGCAATCACCCCACAGCTCGTTCATGTTTTCGATTGAAATATTGAGCATCGGCGTGGACTCTTCTCAATCTTCTCAACAATTGCTCAACTTACAATTCTCCTGTACTCATCTGGGACGACTGAAGAACGACAGGTGGGTCTATTCGCCTTGGGATCCGATCTGTAGACCACGATTACCGGTGTTGAAGCCATATCTAAGCCTGCTGAATCACGACACAGACGTACGCCAGGCAAGATCTACTAGATTGCCTCCAGCCGCTTTGCTCCTCTTGTGGCACGATGCCGCCTGGCCTGGAAACATACCCAGATTTGATCGACGCGTTCGACGATGAAGAGCTCGACGAGGGACGCTCACAGTCGAGCTCAGTTCTTGATGAAGACGAAACGCCAAACACCACGTTGTCAAGCGTTTTGTCGGCACCAAAGGTAGTAATCCTCTACACGACTAACGACCATGCTAAACAGTTTAGAAGACGTCAATTTTCGAACATGGCACGGGGGCAGTCAGTAGAGGACACCGACCGCAGACGCGCCAAAGCTTGAGCGGTCGTAGCTCAGCGAATTATGACATGAAAGTGCACCCTTTGGACGAATACCAAAGACCTACATATTGGAAGAAGCGTCATGATGACTACCGATCAGCTTCCAAACCCACGTCAAATGCTTTCGAGGACAACGGTGACGATGATCATTTCGTTCACAACGAAACCCCAATCAACATAATGCAGTCAACAGAGACAGAAGTTCGAGCACCGGATCCGAAGGCTACGCGAAAGTCTCGCAGAATTTCAATACAACCTTACCATGACTACGCATCGGCTTTCAACCCAGATGTTGTATATCGCCTGCAAGGCGGCAAGAAAAGACCGAAATCCAGAAAAGCTCCTAACCAGAAAAGACGAAAGACTTCTCGCCCCCCAGTGTCAAGAATTGAGGATGTGAACGAAGAAGGATACCACATTGTCTATGACGAGTTTCCCTCGACTGCTGCTTGGACTCCTTGGCAGAGGGTGAAGTTCCCGAGCGAAGAGCCGTCATCGCTTGAAGATAACAACGAGAGCCTACTGTCCACCATCGTCCCTCAAGGAACCAACCGAGACCCCATCACCATCCGAAGTGACGACGAAGCCAGCAACGGTGCAGACAACAGTCTCGGTGATGACTCGGGGGGCTCACAGGCCGGTGGTAGAGGAACAGATCAGTCATTGCCGGAAGGGGCGATCTTGCAGCAGGCTGATGTCGAATTCCAAAATCTGTACGTCTCCAACCCTGTAGTACCGGTCGCACAGATGCAAACAGTCGATCCGGCAGAGACCTTGCACTCATCCAGTCCCCTCTCCGAGCTTCGCACACTCGACCATGAAGAATACATGATGGACTTCATCGAGCGGCAACATGCATCAGAGTCAGCTCAAGAACCAGAGACCCAGTACAACATCTACCAATCTCCAGAAGACGAAGACGTCGACGATCCTGCTGCCGGTCCAATGTTCTCGGACCCTCGCACCCCTCCCAACGGAGTCGCAGCGCAAGCTTTGGCTCTTATGGGCGCTGCAGATAGTCAGGCCAGGTCACGACCTGCCGAGAACACCAAGATGACGTCTGATACGGTCAGCGTTGCCTTTGCCGACGACCAAAGATCCCACAGCAGCGTCGATCGTATCTTCGAAGGAGACGCGGTCGAGGCAGCAGAGCCCCACGCAATCGAAAAGGGTTCTCTAGCGGTGGATTTGTGTGTCGTGATGTGAGACCTGGCTGGCAACACCGTCTGGCTTGAGGAGCCACTGGTGTCTGGTTGTGGTACCAGTAGTCTATCGAGGGGCGAACGTGTGGCTTTTATATGCTGTGGACAGTGCGGATACTGCTCGGAAAATAATGTGCATGGGTTACGAAGACATGATTGATGACGGACGATTTGAGGGAACATGGTATGACGAGGAAAATGGGACATATGAGACAACAACATGTTTACGTAAAACAGAAATACGACATAAGATCACTGTTACCAAGCCAGCTCCATGACGAAGCAGGAATTTATTCGTGGCGATATAACGCAGCAAAAGCCATACGCCGGAAAGCAGTCTAACAAGTCCTCGTGAAAAGGACCGTAGGAAGAATCAAAAACCTTAATGCTGTACTGTAATGACAGATGATTCGTAACATCAGATGAAAGTCCATCGTGCAAGCATCAACCATAATATCAAGCCCATCAACGCCATGGATGCACGCCACTCGTTCGTGACCTGTTTATGCATCCATCCTTTCATTCCATTCCATTTCATTTGTCCTTGTGCCTGTTTCATCCTCCAATGTCGTGTTCGTGCCATGTCTTTCGTTGTCAAAAAGTTAAAATCGTCAGTATTTCGTTGTTGGTTCGTAAATCGTATTGTTCTGTCATGCCCTCGTCATGGCCGCGTTCTGCGGCCCAGTGGCCGCTCATTGTCGTGAATATGGCTTGTTCATCGCTGCGATCTCTCTTGCAATTGTCGCCCATTCCAGTTCGCGCTTGAATGGTACGCCCCTTTTTTGAGCTTGATACTCTTCGTATTTGAGGAGCTCGTAGGAGAAGCGCAGATGTGGCTGGATAATTACGTTCAGGCGACGAGCGCGGACGTAGCAGCTTTGTTATGTCAGCTGTGGTTGAAGATGGGTGAGCTGATGGCGACTTACTATGCTTGTGGGAAAGAGAGACCATGCTCGTTCATCATCTCTGCGATACAAATCGTTGCTGACCTGGAGACACCAACTCGACAGTGCACCAATGTCGCCGTACCAGCTTTACGGCCCTTTTCTGGTCCAATTGTTAGCTGCGTTTCCGAAGCATCTCGATATCACGTACCAATGAACTCCAAACATCTTGGGAACTCTTCGGTAAGAGGATCAACGCCATTATCCTGAACCTTGTCAATGTACATGAGTCGGTCAGAGACGCTGTTGTCGTCGTTGGCGATTTCGGCAAAGGTCTCAAGGTCCTGTTGAGTCCAGCTGACTTGCTCGCCGACGCTCAAGACTCTTCCGATACCAAGTTCCTTGAGTAATGCCGGGTTGTTGGCATGTGCCAGGTTGCCAAGATACATGTAGTCTGTAATCCTTGACGGCAGACTTCCGTCGATTTTGCTCATCCATGTTGGAGCTGGCGAGCTGAGGAGGTGGAAAGACGAGTTCCATACTGGAGATGATTGCATGATGCGAGGCTGGATCGTGCTGAGAAGAGCAACGTCGGTCGGGTAAGCGAAGAAGTTGCGCTTGTACTTTTTGTGGAGCTCAATGTATGCTTTGTGGAGAGGTACGCAATTTGCGAACATATAATATGCTACGGCAAGCAGTGTCGTCTCGGTGTAGCCATCGGCACAGTGCATGAGGACCTTTCGACCTTTGCCTGGTGGTGCGTTTGATTCCTCGATTGATGCAGATGCTGTGCCATCGTTGGCTGCCATGATGCTGTCGCCATCGGTGTCTCTTTCAATAGGCGAGTGGGCAAGCTTACTGTCCTTGCGCTTCCTTGTGGTGTCATTGGCGGCGGATACCGCCTGAGCTTCGCCTGAGATACCGTTGGCTTGATTATAGATCCACGTGCAGATTCTGATGAGACTATCAACTTCGATCTGTGACCAAGTTGGCGGCAAAATGGAGCCAGAGCCGGGGAATTCTAGTTGCGGGATCGTATTCTTAGGCCGATCAGTATCCTTCAACATGTCCTCGAGTATTCTGAAGGCTTTCGCATCCGGCATGGTCGCGATATCAGTAGCTTCAATCAGGAGATCATATTGGCCCGTAGGGTCTACACCGCCATCGCTTGGGGGAGGTGGCAGCATCATGCTTGCGTCAGGTGTAGGACCCATGAAAACATTAGGTGCGATCTCGCTTGCAGCAGACATCGCCTGCATCTCACGTCTCTCTGCGTTAACTATGTATGTATTAGTATTATCACCATACGACGAAGCTGATAGCTTACAGAAGTCAATGACATGACCGGTAAGAAGGCCTTGACTGTCGACAGCGACAATCTCGTGGTGGTCGATCTCCATCTTGTGGTATGGTTCTGCGGTGTGTTAGGCCTTATGTTGAAAACACTATCACCATAACCTACCTCGAAGAACGAATGTGCTGAAGTTGGGTTTCTCAACACCCGACTCTCGGTCTTTCTCCTTCCAAATCTTCTGGGCTTTTGCTATCGATTCGGCCAGACGTCTGACCTCTTCTTTGGGTGTCTTGTCATCTCCATAGACGACGACATCGCTCATTGTTGCCAACTTTGCAGCTTGTATCTGGAAGTTTCTGACCGAGAATCCTTCTTTTGGGTCCGACTCGAGGAACCTGGGAGTGTCCTGACCACTTCTGCCAATATGAAGGAGCTCGTCGGGAGCTACTGCGCCCTTGAGTTTGGAGTGGCTGAGATCTCCTCGAGCTTTGACAATGGTGATACCGCGAATGCATCGCGGGAGCTTCCTAAGCGATCTGCGTCTTGCGATAAAGAATGCCAGTTGTAGGTCGTTCTCAGGGTGTAGCCCGTGCATCCATGGGAAGACCAGCTTAGGATCCGGCAGAGGTTGGGACGCGATATGGTCGAGGGCGGCATGAAGTTGTGGTCCCGTGAGTGAATATATGGGAAGTCTTGTAGATACTTTGGTGTATTGCTCTGGCGGGTAGAGGAGAGATGAGTTGTCGATGACTACTTTCGGCGAAGCTGGTGATGGAGAGCTAGTAGGTGAGTCAAATTGCCTGCTGTGAGGACGAGGGCCGGGAGAGCATGTTGGTAGGTGTTTGTTAGGTACTGCTGCTGGAGTACCGCGAGTTGAGGTGTTGATCGAGAGCGATGGTTGGGGAGATGAGCTCCGTTGAGAGACTGGAGCTGGTCGAGGTAATACCGCGGCCATGACAGGATCGGTGGTTCTGTTTCTGAAGTCGGAGCTGAGTATCGCCTGATCTGTTATATTGAGCGACGGACGCGTGTCTGGCAGTTGTTTGTGTGCACACGACCAAATCCTGCTGCGAGATATGCGCGCTTCACCTCGTGTATAAGAAGTCGAGATAAGGAAGTGCGGGGTATCAGGAAGACGTTAGAAAGTGTAGAAGTGAATCAATTGATGCGATCGAATGAGTTATCAAGTCGGAATGAAGTCCAGATGGACGAAACAAAAGAAAGTGATCATGGTGGGTGCTGCTGCAGGGTTTGTGTACGTAGGTACTTTCAGGATCATTATAAATTGGTGAGGCAGAGGGACAGTTGAAGGTGGAAAGATAGGCTACGGTAGGCTACGGTAGGCATGCAGCTCAACTGTTAGTCCCATCCTAGTCTAGAAAGTGGGCAACGTGGGCTGAACTCCGTCTCTCTCACCCAATGGTCGCCCGAGACCCCGCCTGCCAATCTAGACATTCTGAACAGTGCGCGCTTTCCCCAGATCGTTCCAATTGGACCCCCGAAAGCAACAAGTGGGCCTTGCGCAAACCGCTGGATCGAGACCGGAAGCCGGGAGCGACGTACCTCTCTGCCACTGAACGCGTTCCGTGTTGATTATTATTGTGTTGAATGATCGTCGACTGATCGCTGAATATTGGCGATTTACATGATGCTTGACAGCTATCAGTTTCTTCCAGCCATGGCAGTAGAAATAGAATAACAAGAAGGTGCTACCCTCCACACGCATTGCACCTTCCTGCATCGTCAAATTTTGGATTACGAACATGCTTCGCAAGCATGTAGTGTGCTTTAGTCTGGTCTGCTCATCGGCCGCCTATCACCGATCTAAAGCAAGCCACGAAATACACCTACCGTGATAGACAGCGCATGCGCTATCATGCCCCGCAATTAGCAGAGTACGGCACATGTACCATCTATACCAATCACTAATTATCTTATCGCCACTGATCCAATCATGCGCACACGAGATGTTGAAAAAAATCCGTTATGCTACTCAGTCGATACCGTAGTCGAAGTAGCACTGCATTACGTTTTCCGTTCCATTGCATTCATGAGCCTCGTGCGAGTATCGGCAGTCATCACTACTTCTTCTTGGTTGCTCCACCGTCGACAGTGATCTCCTGAGCGGTAACGAAGCTGGCGTTGACGAGGTATTCCACGGCATCAGCGATGTCCTTTGGTCTTCCCGCCCTGTTCGTAGCATGGTCATCGACGTCTTTCTCTTCGTTCAAGTGAGCCCACTCCATGCCCTTCTCATCACCATCTTTGCACTCGTGTGCGACCTTGATACGACCCGGGGCGACGAGATTGACGCGAATGCCCCAGTGTTGCAGACTCATGGCCATGCTGTGCATCAATCCGACTTGTCCGGCTTTGCTCGATGCGTAGCCCTCCTGGTTCGGGTCGCTCTGATAAGCACGGAAAGAGCCGATGAGAATGATGCAGGGTCCGACATCGGAATCGTTGTGGTGTGCTACATCAGTCGCGTCCTCTTGCTTCATGAAAGGTAGGCAGGCTTGCGATACAGCGAAAGGGGCGGTCAGGTTGGTCTCCATGTATCTGTTCGTCTTAGTCAGCGTAGCACGACAAGAGTGGGTGGTATCTTACGCCTGCCACTGTTCAATGGTGTCTTGGTCTGCCATGGTCTTTCCATCTTTCCAGTATGGAGACGCAATACCGCCATTGTTGACAACCACCTCAATACGTCCACCGAGAAAGTCGGCAGCAGCCTTGACCTTGTTCCGGATCTCTTCCACGGATCGCAAGTTGCAGATAGCCGATTCCACCTTCTTTTGATCGTAGTATTGCTTCAGGTGAACTGTGATCGCGTGCTTGAGCTCCTCCTCGTCAATGTCCAGGACGAAGACCTTGTAGCCTCGCTCCAGGAATCGTCGTACAATACATCTGCCAATACCGCGGGCTCCACCACTGATGAGTGCCGTTCTCGTTGACATTGTTCAGCGCGTGGTTAAGGTGTTTAGGAGATAATTCACCTGTGGTTGAAGGATAAGTAAGTCCTTCTGAACTGTGGTCGCAAGGAATGCCATTTGGTCAGTGAGGTCACGAACTCTACGTATTGCGCACGTCATCGTGGTTTTTCCTGGGTGAGATGCGCAGGAAGGAGCGACGTCTATAACAGCAGCAGCGCTCTGGCGTGTATTTTGGTCCAATACTTATCTGCGATAGACCTCACGATGACCTGCCGTGACGATACCCACAACCATGGCTTTACAGCAGGGTTCAATTGCAGCGAGAAGTGCTCTTATTAGAATTTCTCCAGAATTCGAGGCGGGGAGCATGTCATATTGCGAGGTTGCGATCAGGGATCTTCGAGCCGGCCGCTTGTTTGGTGATCGGCACTTTACCGAAGCTCTTTTCGGCGACATCCGCGGATTCGCGCGGTCAGCCGCCGGACATGCTTCAGGAAACATCGGCCGCCATCATCTTATGCACGGTATCGTAAACCTGACCACTCTTCTTTGTGTGTGTTCTGGAGGAGACAATCACTTCGTGATTCCTTCTCTTACTGAAGTGCTTATACAGGCTATTACCAGAAACACCACATATAAAGAGCCTCATGAAGCAATTCTAGTATCAAACAAGGCTACAGCTCTACAATGCGTGCAAGCCATGTCAGCTCGGTGGACCATTTCAATCATTCTGAGCTCGTCTCTCGAAGTTCCTCGGCAAGCCTGCTAATGTAAAATGCCTTGACTTGTTGAGGAAGTCCTTCGAATGATTTGCCAATTCTCTGAACATCTCTCCTTCCACGCTCATACATGGCTAAATCTCTGTTGCCATAGACATCTTTACCTGCAGCGTATCCAGCTTCCATGCTCTCGTCACGGAAGAAGACATTGACTGCGACGCTCAATCCTTCTGTTGGCGAGGCTGTGTGGAGCCACAAAGGTGGTATGAACAGAACGTCTCCAGGATTCAGGACAACCTCATGTGGATGTGCAAGCTGCAAATCTGGGTAATCTTCCGTCGAGGCCGTGAAAGGGTTGATGGAGGAGCTTGATGCACCAGGAGCGAAGGACAAGTAGGTCACATCTGATGGAGGATACAGAAGCAGCCGTTTCGACCCCTTGACCTGACACAGCACGTTGGCCATCACGTCGTAATGCAACCACATCGTGACCGGCCCAGATATCCTCAGTGGTGACGAATGTGCATGATCCAGAACGTATGCCAATTCCGGTGGCAGCTGAAAATCGCCAGCGATCGTTGGAAAATCTTCGGAAAGGTGAGTGACCCTGTCTGCAGGTTTCTCCGCCGACAGGGCGCGTAGGTAGACGTGCTTTCCGTCAATGGCTGAATCAATCAGATTGCCAAATGAGGTTGTCGAATAAGAAAAGTTCTTGGTCTGAAAGTCCATATGTGGGGTCGGTGAATCGTGGATGACAATCTGCCGGTCCGTCCCTACTTGCTGCCTGAGATATTCGGGCGTCCATCTCTGGTTGCAAGTCCCAATATCGAGGCCTTCGATGATCACAGGTTCTGCTTTTCTTCGGATATCGTCGAATTGTACGGCACTCTGCAGTCGACTTCTTTGTACCGAAACAGTCTCTGGCACAAGCTGAGGTTTACTGCTTGTGAGCCTGCTCGGCAGGCTAGGCGGACTCGGGACAACAACAGGCGTTGGTCCTTCCAGAGAATGCCATTGTTTGACAGCCTCACCCAACGACTTCCCGCTGAACGCATAACTTGTACTCCAGCATGTCCCGAAACTGAAGCAGGTGGCACCACCTCCCATCACAAGCATTTCTGTAGGCTCTCCATCCTGGTCGGTAGCACAAACAGCTGACATCCCCACAAGCAGAGGTCGCTCATCATACTGTGTCTTGACACCAGCATACTTTACAAGATCAAAGATCTCTTCATCCTGAGTCAGGAGGCCACCACTTTTCACGCCTCCGACCAAAAGCAAACGGCCGGAGGCTGCATGATCCACAAGCGCAGCACCGAACCTTCCAGGGATTTGAGCAGGTATGTCAGAATCAGCATCAGAGGTGTTCCGAGAAGAGAATTGAAGGGCAAAGTCCTCTCCTTTCGTCGAAAACTTCCAGTCCCAGGCCTCATCGATGATAGTTCCATCTTGTGACATACCGCCTACCATGGCTCCTCGCATCATGCCTCCTACGGAGATCATGGCAGCGCCGAATCTTGCGGACGGTTGCTCCCCTTCGACCATGAGAGGCGTCCACCCATTTCCAGCACTCCAGAGAAGCCAATCATCCAGGACCTTGCCGGAACTGTCTTTGCCACAACCCACCACAACGCCACAGTCACCTTCTGGCAACCATACGGCGACTGCACAGTGTCTGTACCGACCAAGTGGAAGGTCATGAGTCTTCTCCCAGGACCCGTGCCGTAATACGTAACAAGCTTTGCTAGCTTTATCCGGCGACGTTCGACCTCCTACCAATAAGAATTCCACTTCATAATCGTGGTTGCGAAAGCTTGTGATGGTGTGGCACATAGTAGAGGCTGGTAGCGATTCGTACTGTGATTTATTGTCTGCATCCGTGGAGAGGATGTCACAATCAGACTGTCGCTCGCGAGAACCTAAGCCACCGTAGTTGACGACAACTGCTTGCTGCTCATTGGTCTCTAAGAAGCACGCCCCGAACCGCCTGACGATAGGCTTTCCCTCGATCTTCCTGCTGCTCATCTCAATATTTGTGGATCTCGACACCAGTGGTGAATTCTGCACAGGCTGTGTCGACTGCCCGTCCATCCTTGCAACCAGGAGGAAGTAGTGGGAACCGAAGAGCGCGAATTCTTCCCACTCATCGAAGGGTTCTACCAGATCGAGCTCTTGTCGCTGGCCCGAAGTCAGAAAGGTGTCGTCGGACCAGAGATCCCACAATGACCGAATGCTGATACCCTCGGGAACCCAGCCGTTCGAGGAAAATCGTGTCCGCATCTCATCCATCGTTCCGATCGCGTTCAATGGTGCTCGTTGCTTCTCGAAGTGTTTGAGCATAGTCTTTGCAAAAGGGTGATCTCGTCCATCGGGCAGATGTTGTTCGAGAAGGCAGAATCTGGCATCACCCAGCTTGGACGCCCATCGGATCAAGTCATTAGCAGGTTCCATGTCCATGTACGCAACTGAGACTTCTGCAACAAATAGAAATGCCACCGAACATGACTCCATCTTGAAGTCTTCTCTAAGAGTAGCTTCCAGCTTGTCCAAATTGCGGAGGTCGCAACCATAGGCATTGTAACCTGTAGCCTTGAGCACGCGAACCTCTTCACGACCACCAAGTTGGAGATCTTTCAGAAGTCCGTGTAATGCTTCGTGTTCCTGGATGACTTGCAGCTTCCTCTGCATGAGCTGAGGATAGTCGACATCTACGAAGGTTGCATTACGGCACAATTCTGGGCTGTTACCGAGATACTGGAATGGCAACGGATCGCTTGGGCAAGGTTAGTCTTTGTGAATGGAGGACAGATAAGAACGAAACTTTGCAACAATGATAAACCAGACATAAAAGACCTACTCACTATCCACATCCCAAGTTAATAATAACTTTATGTTTGCCATTCTCCTCAGTCAAGAAATTTCGGACGCTATGGTCGATGGCTTTCATTCGCAACCAGTACCCACGATTGATCAAGGGCGCTCTCCTCTGGAACTTGCGCACAAAATACCGAAAGTACTCCGTCTGGCCAGAATAGTACAACTTCTCAACCGACCGCTTTGACACTATACTGCTGTTGTTCGTATCCATGATCAGGTCATCACGCTGGTCTTGTTTCGGTACACCCAGAGCCCCCATCTTGAGCGGCTTCTTAGGCTGCTTCTGATGGAAAGCCTGTATCGAGTCGTTCTCGAACATTGTGCCGGGTCTATGAAGACTCAAGATCCTATTCGCAATCGGCCGAGACTCTGAAGCCTGGACGATTTTATGATTTTCTGGACCCTGCAGTTCGGCAAATGTTGCAACGATCGGGCCGTGCCTTCTTGCTCGTCGATCCCGGAATGCGGGGAACGTCACTCCGCAGAAACGTCAAGTGAGTCGCAGACCAAGGAAAGCCAGTCGCGTTCCGCGCTGTGTGCTGCCTTGCGCGTGGGACACTTCACGTTCACAACACTTCTTCGGCCGCATCGTATCATGGAACACCCTGACGCTGTCGAACTCACGCTACGGTAGTCCTGTCTTTATTGGACATAGCGACAAGTCGCTCGCCCACTGCAAACATGTCGGGCATCAATTACATAACCTTCAACCAGGACCACAGCTTCCTGGCCGTCGGTTCGTCGCATGACTATGCCACCTCTTTATGCAATACTGACAAGCTATAGCTACGACTGATGGCTTCCGGATATACTCTACCGATCCTTTCGCACTCGTGTTTCAGTCTCCTCTCTCCGAAAATGGAACATCCGGGGATGTTTCTATAATCGAGATGCTTTTCTCAACATCGCTAGTCGCAATGATATTATCGCCCAGACTCTTGCGCATCACGAACACCAAGGTAAGACCGCTTCTTAATCATGGCCAAGGCCAATGGGACGGCGTTGCTAATACTTTGAAGCGACAATCAACAATATGCGAGCTTACGTTCCCTTCACGTGTCGGCGCGCTGAAGTTGAACAGAAAGAGACTGATGGTAGTGCTGGAGGACATCATCTTTATTTACGACATACAGACGATGAAGATACTGCACCAAATCATTACGCCGACGAATCCTTTCGGTCAGTGGCTGAATCTTTATCCTTGCGCAAACACTAATGTCTCCAGCCATCTGCGCGCTGTCACCTCACCCGGAGAACAACTACATCGCATATCCGATGAAGAAGAAGGAGTATACACCCGGCCCGACACCGGCACACGTCCCGCCATCAGTACAGAAAGGTACAGAACAGATGGGTGGTGATGCTATGCTGTTCGACGCAAATGAAATGCAGGAGATCAAGGTGATACCGGCGCACCAAGCACCTTTGTCATGCATAGCGATGAACAACGAAGGCACACTCCTGGCCACTGCGTCAGAAAAAGGCACAGTCATTCGTGTCTTCGCCCTGCCTTCAGCGCAGAAACTCTACCAATTCCGCCGCGGCAGCATGCCAGCCAGGATACACTGCATGTCTTTCAATGCCACTAGTACACTTCTCTGTGTCTCCTCCGCAACAGAGACCATCCACATCTTCAAGCTGAGCCCGCAAACAGCGGCAACAAATACCCACGCAGATCCGACTTCGCCGGCGCAAGACACGGACCACAGCCTCTCGGCATCATCACCCGACCGCAACACCCGCGAGCGCAGCGGCTCACCTTCAGCGTCCTCGGACGCAAATGCCAGCCTGAACGACATCTCCACCCCGGACTTGGCCAGCACGACCGCCCCTCGACCGAAGAACCCGAACTGGATGTCACTAATGCGGCGGACATCGCAAACGGTATCCTCAACATTTGTTTCGCGAGCAGCAGGCTACCTGCCCAGTGCGGTAACGGAAATCTGGGAACCAGCGCGAGACTTTGCGTGGGTACGGACGCCGCGATCGAAGACAGGCGCGCCGATGAAAAGCGTCGTCGCCATGGCGAGCGGAAGTCCACAGCTGCTAGTCGCTACGTCAGAGGGTGATTTCCTGGTTTACAATGTCGATCTGGAGAAAGGAGGGGAGGGAAATCTGGTTGGGCAGCATGAGTACGTCTCGAAACGGTATCGGCACCAAAGCATCAGCTGATGGTAAATAGGTGCAACAAGAGGAACCAGAACGCCAGTGGCTACGATATGGAGTAGAGCTCTTGGCTAGACGAAGACGGTAGCGAAGGATCCACCGACGGTTCTGAGATATGAACGCGAGGAGGCGTCGAAAAAGAAGCGCGATGAGCGATGTGAAGTCGTCGAGCTTCGACACGACACGAGGGATAGAGCACGACCGCTCTACACGAATCCAGTGTCAATATGAGGTGGCTAGGTCTCAAAACGATGTCTAGGGCCGTTCGTCCTCTCGCCGGCTGAAGGTCAAGGCTTGCGGACTGAAGTGAGTGATCGAAGTTGCTATAACAGATATTCATTTCGCAACGGGTATGAAAGTATTGCTCGTAGAATATCATATCGATATTTTTACAACCTTGGGCACGGTGTAACGCACTTTATGTGTCCTTATCACTACCAACATCATCGTCCTCGTCCTCCCTCTCCACCCTTCGACCATTCACATTCTTCTCCACTTCCGGCACCAACGAGTCCATGAACTCTTTGTCCCTGCCTACAAGCGTGACTGTATTCCTGCTCTTTCCCCACCTAGGATAACTGCCTACCTTGATGCCCTTGGGCTCGGCCTTCTTCGCCAACTCTGTCAGATATTCCGCCACTGCGCTCTCGGCCAGCGGCGTCGAGAACAAGACTCTGTACACGCCCTTGCCCTCTGGATCGGTCAAACGTGGCAGAAGCGATGGCTTCAGACCAGTAATCAAGCGCTCAAACAACCTCGGTACACCTGGCAGAATGTGAATGTTTCCATTGACGACCGAGATGGGCACCCAGAGATCATCCGCGACGAACGCCACTTGCTGCTCATCCGGCACCTTGTCATCATACGGCAGCTCGACCATACGCTTTTTGGCCCTGAGCGCGGCCGAGTCCTCGTCGTAGTTGAATTTTGGCTGGCTGGGATGCGGCTTGGAGAGTCTCTTCATGCGATCAAATGCGGCGTCGTGCAGCGTCAATGGCAGGTTGTAGGCCTTTGCGATGGAGGCGTAGGTGATGTCGTCGTGGGTTGGGCCGATGCCGCCGCTTGTCACTACGAAGTCGTAGGACGACGACATGCGTGTGCAGGCTTCGATGATCTCGGCCTCGTCGTCGGCGATCACCTCGATGCGTTTGAGGTTTATGCCGAGGGAGAAGCAGAACTTGGCCATGTAGGCAGAGTTGGTGTCGGTGGTCTGCAGTGCGTTAGCTTGTGGTCCTGATAGGTGGGACAGCGTGTGTTAAGATGAGCTGAGGATGCATGAGAGTTAACGACTGACCTTTCCACCGAGAACTTCATCACCAATAATGATACACCCCGCCGTGTGTATCATCTTCTTGTGATTCTCCATCGCTTGAGCAGCCATGAATGATGACGTGGGTGATTTGATACCGGGACGAATTGCTCCAGAAAAGGCAGACGAGTGGGCGTAGTTAGGTAGTGGACGCGATAGTTGGCGAGCCAGTTGATTCACTCGAGCAAACATATGTGCTTCAAGGAGGTATTTAAGTGAAGAGGTGTAGAAAGACAAGGGGTCAGTATTGCAGATGGGAAGCGTCACTGGTATGGAGAGAAATGCGGGGATGGTCCCTCAGCGGGGCACTGTTGTTTGTGAAGTCATTCTTCGGAGAAGCATGCAACCTTGTTCCTGAACATCGCTTCAACCTCATCTAGAATTGTTCTGTACTACCGCAAACATGGTTAGTGCCCCATCTTGTCAATGTCGAATCTCAGCTAAACAGGCTAGTCATCCGAAGCCAGACTCTACACCTTCTCACAAGAAACGAAAGATGCCCTGCGCAAGTTTCGCCTCGGGACCTCACGAGCGAAGGACCCACAAGCAGTAATATGTACGCCTCTGCCTCCCTGAACCTCTTCACGTGCGCAAACGAGTCGCGCGTGTACGGGAAGTTGTATCCGCCCATACCGAGTCAATGCCAACGAATCCAAGACCAGATAGACAAGAAGACAATGGAGATCAAGAGATCGGACGACGTCGTGTATAAGGACATGCAAGAGCTAGGCGACGAGCTGCCGGGTCATTCGCCCCGGTTTGTGTTGCTGAGTTACCCTCTGACTATGGTGTGTTTGGTTGCGCTCAACTATCCCTCCTTGGTCGTCGGGACACAAGTCGATTCGTGCTGGATGCTGACCATCCTGTAGGCCTCCGGTCGTTTGTCTGTACCGTACGTCATGCTGTACTATCTACCCGTGACGAGTAACAACGAGCTCAAAATGCTGTATGCGGGTGCGAAGGAGTTAATGAGAAATACGGCCGAGGTGAATCGGATCATTGAGATTGATTCGGCGGAAGACGTTGAGGAGATTGAGCAGCAACTGAAGGGTGAAGAATGAGTGCAGTTCACAGTCTCCAGAGTTCATTTGTATTGCAGATATACCACGGGAACACGATCTAGATCGCGGCGGCGCAACACTCGTTTACGATTGATGGAACGGCAAGTGACAACTGAAGATGGCTATATTTTATTTGTCTGCCTTTGACGACAGGAGTACTCCAAAAGGCTCACTAGTGCCTATTCGCTAATCTACCGGGCCAGCCTATCCAGCCATGCAGTCGTACGTGAGCGGTCGAGGGACCGGCAGCGTTGTACATTTCCTGGCTTTCGGACCCCAGCAGGTCTCTGACCAATCCAGGCCCGGAAGAGTTGTCCACCATCTCCCGTATGCATTCGCCTTCAATTCCTGATCCTTCCATACCTTGTTCAACACCTGGGGGAATCGCTGCTGTCAAAAAAACAAAAAACTTGACTCGACATGAAGAAAGAAGCTCGAAAGGGTGATACGCAAACATATATTCAGCACCTGTGCAACGTGTGACTTGTCGATAGAGTGCTGTTTGGCGCGGTCGAACTGTGGTGAAAGAGGTGACGGAGAAGGGTAAGAGGTTGTTGTGAAGATGGGCGTTCCGCCTTTGCCTGGCGCTCCAGTGTCGCGTCCATAGATGCACTACCCAAGAAGATCCAAGTCGCGTGCAGAAAAACAAGCAGAAGCAAGGCGATGATGATCAGAGATGGTACTCTTACATTACCACACACTTGCAGCAGCCTGCATCCTGGTCTGGATCTTGAACGCCCATCTCTTTTGAAGGACCGTTTGACCTTCCCTGTGCACCACCTGAGCCACCGGTGATCTCACGGTTGTACTTGCGGATCTCGCGAACGATGTCGTAGAACGCATTCTCGACGTTGATACGGGACTTGGCCGAAGTCTCGATAAATCTGCAGCCAAAGTCACGTGCTAATTTCTTTCCTTCTGTAGATGGCAATCAGTCGACTGGCTCTTGAACCAACGTTTCAGTGTGAACGTACCCTCTGTCGATACTTCGCGCTCGCCTTCCAAATCGCACTTGTTTCCGACAACGATGATAGGGAAGTAGTCCTTGTCCTTGACTCTCAATATTTGTTGTTGAAACGTCCTGATCTCCTCGAACGACTGTCTCGAGGTGATGCTGTAGACGAGGAGGAAACCTTCACCAGTACGCATGTATTGTTCTCTCATGGCAGAGTACTCTTCTTGACCGGCGGTATCGAGAACATCGAGGAGGGCAACTTCTTCATCGATAACACACTGCTTGCGGTAGGAGTCTGATCGGTTAATTAGTCAAGGCGGTCTTCTTGAAGCGGTCAGAATGCGCGACTCACCTTCAATGGTTGGGTCATACTCGTCGACGAAATGGCTCTGGATCAACTGAATGGTAAGGCAGGATTTACCAACACCACCGCCTCCGACAACGACGAGCTTGTATTCGCGCAGAAACTGGGAAGCGAGTTCAGCCTTTTCGTCCATGATTGTGACGTTCGGTGGTATGTGATAGGCGTAAAGAGAGTTGATGTGAGTGGTATAGGATGTGTGAAGGTGCGACAGGGACTGTAGGTAGGATCAAGGGATAATAGATACCTTGGAAGCCATAGCGACGGGAGCGAGACTGGAGTTATTTCAATTTTGTCGTCTGTGCAAAGGCGGTCTCGGAAGCGCTCAACGAGGCAATGGAGGAAGTTGGGTATTGCTGGATAGTGCAGCGGAGGTTGGACAGCGGATGTTGTGTACTGTAGTGGTTGCTCAGAAACGAATGGTAACAGGATAGGGAGCGTTGCGACAAGCCGAAGGGGCGATTGGATGTAGCGCAAACGTTTTCTTGAACGGTTCGATAGATTTCCGAGCTGCTAACAACGGGCGCGGGTTGTGGTTGGTTGTGGTTGTACGACGGAGACGACTGTGGAGGGTCGGAGATGGCCTTGATCGTTGTGTTGGCGGTGGTGATGGGATAGGGAGAGGAAAAGAGACGAAGTGGAGAGTGAGCAACACACGGCAGTGAATTAAAGATGGAGCTGGACGTGGAATGGAGATGGGATGGGAAGCCAAGAAGCACTAAAATCGCTGTACCTAGCAGTACCTTCTTGCCGGCGCAGGGAGCGATTGCAGTCCATCTCGAAGCCTTCCGAATCAGGGAATTGAGCGACGTTCCACCGCAGATCGAATATTCTACGATAAAGCACAGCAACAATAGATTATCAGATGTGCAGACCGGCGTGTGTACGTTGCATTCATCACTAACCAACTCCGAGTTCACCCTGAATAGCACAGGCGCAAGTTATGGACCTAGATCAGGCGGCTGCGACGCCATTCACAATGGCTGGCATCGTGCGCCGGGAGAACAGGGGGCCAATGCAATACACACAATAACGTGCTATGCTTATCGAAAGTAAGACTGGTATACTTTATCCCCTACCCTTCCTTTCACCCAAGGTGGGTTTCATCTGAATAAAGAACTGCAGTATCACCAGCCACAACGATCGGCCAGAACAGTCTCTCTTCCACATCGGCAGTGTGCGAGTCGTATATCCTGCACTGAATCTTGGCTCTCGTTATGGAATCCATACTCTTCACCGTTGCGTAACAGATCTGGCAAAGATTATTGTGACCGACCGACTAGTGACCGGACCGGTTAAATGTACCGTTCGAAGAAGAGAAGACGGCTTGCTTGTTCGCATTTGGCCATCATCATTGGTCAAGCACTCTATTCAACCTTCTTTCTCCCTTCTTCCACTACTGCAGGCTTCTATACTGATTCAGCCTGCCGTGTAAAATATGTAGTTCCTATCGGCAACCAAGCGGAAAGATGCAAGCTTCAATATTCAAGTCTATAAATTGCGCCGTTCGGCAAGATTTTACTACATACTGGGCCTGTCAGAGCACTCCGGCCTAGATCTACAGTGGCACGAGCGAGGTTGACTAGTCGGTCTTTTGCCCGTACCACGGTTACGTTGAGCAGATCACACGACAATCGTAGGACTAGAGAACACTACGGGAACAGTACTTACAATGATTGGTGTCGGTTGTGTTTTTCAAATACGAATACCATTGCGATACAATAGTTCGGCATTGACAAAACTACTGGCTCTCAGCAACGTGATGTCGTTAGCATGCTCGTGTCGACTGACTGCACGTGAGCGATCTCGCGTTCGGAATCTCTCTGGTCCTTAAATCAACTTGATACACGCCCTGAGCCAGACACAATTTCACTTTCGAAAATCACGACACCCTCATACCATATGAATCGAGTACAATATGGACAATCAGTCAACATTGTTGCAGTCAGCAGGCTGTCACGCCGCCCAACAACTCATTACTGTCTGAAGTGAGGGACTGAGGCTCGCGCGAAGCACATACCGGGTCGTGACTCGCGGTGTTCGCGATTCACCAAAGACGCGTCCGGCATCATGACTCAGCCCCGGGCTGCTTCACTTCACGCGACTTGCTATCAGGAACATGCGGTTCATGAACATATCCATACACGACCTTGGACGTAAGATTGGATACTCAAATGTACCTGCAGCGCACATGTTTGCTTTTGTCAGTTATTTATCACTTCGAGACAATGCCTTGATAAGTCATCATCCAACACACCTAGGCTTACGGCAGGCAAAACTTACCTAGGGCGTATCAAGCAGCATAAGGAGCACCTTAGGCCGTTAGGAGCTTTCACGAAAGCACTAGACCTTTCGTCGCTCTCTTTCACCATGTCTAGGTCTGTTCGTTCCGAACGAACCAAAGACACGAAGTCGATCTTCCAGAAATAGTAGGTGAACGAAACCCCCCGGCGGTGTGACCAATGTGAAAGTGAAGACGGTACTTTGATTGCCGGAGAAGACTCGTTCGGCTTGAGATATCTCACGATGAGTCACTCTCACTTTTTGAAATCTTTCTCACTCTTCTGCAAGACGACTCTTCCTCTTGTCTTCCTTCTTCCATGACATCTTTCAAGGAGAGCGATTACCAGCGCTCATGAAAGACACTAATCCCTCTTTGATTACTACTTGACCTACCTATTGCACCGCCCTCGCTGCTGCCACAATGAATTTTCCTGACAATCTCAGCTCGAAGCCGAACAGCCCTTCCACCTGGCCAAGGCAAACTCCGTCTACCCCTGCCTTGACAAATGACTCTGAAAATGCGTCTGCTATGGACATCGACTCTCCTAGCGTCAAGACAGAGGTCGCAAACTCAGCACTTGATCGCTCTGTTGCTCATGAAGTGGAAAACTCAGACTCTTCCGAACCTGCTCCTTCACCAGACGGGAAGCGAGCAATCGACAATGTCTCGACTACGCCTCCAGTCGTAATCAAAGCCGAAGACGAAACAAATCAACAGCCATCGTTTGGCAATGACTCTATCACGTCTCCGGTTTTTATCAAGTCAGAAGACAGTCCAGTTCAAGCTCCAGGATCGGACCGTATTTTGCGGCTCCGGTACAGTAAGCCGGGTAATGCGTCAATCTCATCACCTGCAACAGTCAAATCAGAGGGCACCTCAAACAAAACACCAGGATCCGATCGTGTTCTACGCACTAGGCACACGAAGCCGCCCACGTCTCATGCCGACAAGCGACAGAAAGCTCATTCCAACAAGTCAACGCCGCGCAAGAAGACGAAGTCAAACGCTGAGGATATCGACTCCGGCGATGAGCTCGGAACGCTCCCAGATGTCTCAGCAAGGAACACTGTGCGCCAGGAGGTTGCAAATTCGACGATCCCGAAGCGCAATGCTTTTATCGCGCATCATGCAGATCTTTTCATGCCTCTGCTACCATATCAAAACCAAGTCAAAAAGCTGCTCACGGCCAAAGCAAAAGCTAACAACTCTCGCTCGGTCGAGCCGTACAGACTGGTACAACAACCCAAAGGGGTCATGGGTACCATGAAAGACTACCAACTTTCTGGTCTCTCGTTCCTAGTACACATGTACGAGAATGGAATGCCGGCAATACTGGGTGATGAGATGGGCCTTGGAAAAACACTGCAGACTCTCGCGCTCTTTCAGTATCTTAATGAAACCCATCCGGCAACCGGTGAACACAGGCCATACTTGGTCGTCTGTCCACTCAGTGTTGTCAATTCTTGGGTGGCCGAAGCCGAAAAGTGGACACCGAATCTCAATGTTCTTCGATTCCACGGTCCGGCTTCGAGCCGTGGAAACCTCAAGCAACAGGCTATGGGTAACGCAGAACGCTTTGGTCGTTTCATCCGTACAGGAAAGGGTTCTGGTTCCAAATCGGCGAAACTATCAGGCCTCCCGGACGTCATCGTTACCACGTACGAGACTTTCACCGCCGAAAAGACATGGTTCTGCAGGGCCTACGTGTGGCGTTACTGTGTTCTGGACGAAGGGCACAAAATCAAGAACAGCGCTAGTCTGAACTCCACTGCATTGCAATCTCTCAATACACAGTACCGGCTGCTCCTAACGGGAACACCTCTACAGAACAATCTTCGAGAGCTTTGGTCACTGCTGCATTGGCTTCTGCCAGAAGTCTTCACAGAGAAGACGGAAGATAGCTTCGCCAAAGCCTTCGATCTGGGAAAGGGCCAAGTCTCTTCTGACTTTGTTGTTGCTTCGAGGAAACTATTGGAAGTCGTCATGCTCCGTCGAATGAAGTCCAGTGCTGGCGTCAATCTGGGCCTGCCGCCGAAACACGATGTCTTGCTACTGATACCCCTGTCACCTGTACAACGATTGTGGTACCGAAGGCTGTTGACCAGAGCCGATGAGGGAACCTTCGAAATGCTTTTCGGTGACGGGGCTGCTCAGGCTTCGGACACCAAACAGCCAACAACAACTCCAACAGCAGAGAGTCAACGCTGGCGCTTCCTTATGAATCTCCTGATGCAGCTTCGCAAATGCTGCGGCCACCCGTACAATATCGAGGGTGCCCAGCCGGAGCCATTTCAATTTGGGGATCACATCATAACCGCCTCCACCAAGCTTGCCATGCTCGAGAAAATGCTGCAGAAAATGGTTGTGGCCGACAAGCAGAAAGTGCTTATCTTTAGTGGGTTCACGACTATGCTCGACTGGTGCGAAGACCTGCTTGCCCTCATGGGCTGGACTGATGCTCGCTCGAAGTCTCGGTACATTCGGTTGGACGGGTCCACTGTCGCTGCGCGCCGGAATCTGAATGTGAAGCTGTTCAACGACACAAGCTCGGTGTATAAAGTCATGTTGATCTCCACCAAAGCCGGTGGTCTCGGACTCAACCTGACCGCAGCTACTAATGTCATCTTCTTGGACTCTGACTGGAATCCGCAAACCGACATCCAGGCAGAAGCTCGTTCCCACCGTATCGGTCAGACAAAGCCGGTCACAGTGTACAAACTCTGCACTCAAGGTACTGTCGAGGAACAAATGATGGGTCGTATCAACAAGAAAAGGTACTTGTCATTGAAGATTACCGAGTCTATGCAGGACAGATATACTACCCGCGACGAGTCTCAGATGGAGCAGTCCGAGGAGACAAACGATGACGATGATATGACAAAACTTGGTACATCTCAGCTCATGGCTATGCTGCGTCAAGGTGCGACTGCTTTGGCGACAACGGAAGTCTCAGCGGAAGAAGTCCGAGGTTGGAGCTTCGAAACGATGATCGAGAGATGTAAAGCTTCTCATGAAGAGACGATTGCCAACACGGAGGAAGACGAGGAGGCGTGGCTCGCAAAGGCCGAGAGAGTTGAGACTGCAGTCTTGGACGGTGTCAAATACAAGAAAGCGAAGGAGGACTCGGAGCAAGCCACGGTGGACCTTGATCGTGCTGATCGACGCGTCCGAAAGAATACAACGGTCAAAGTTGGTCAATACAGTGTAAGCAAGAGCAGTATGGGTTGTGCACAATGGGAAGCCGCTCCAACACTTGCTGGCAAAGATCCCTCGTTGGTCGAAAGGAAAAGAGCCAAAGCAGCGCCGGTGACACACCAAGACCACTGCCAAATCTGCGGCGACGAGACCTTCGAGAAAGTGATCGATTGTGCTGGATGTCCACGAGCCTATCATCTCAACTGTCTGTCTCCATCATGGCAACAAAGGACGGCTCGCATGCAGTTCTACTGTCCCAGCCATGTTTGCGCGGACTGCGAGCGGACGACCTCACAGGCTGGTGGTATGTTGTTCCGCTGCAGAGACTGTGAGACGGCTTACTGCGAAGACTGCGCACAGTGGGATAAGACGAAGCTCGTGGGAGACAACTTGCCTGAGTACGAGAAGATGGACTATGGAGAGAAAGCTTCTGCCTACTATGTGATCTGTCAGGGTTGCGTCGAGGCAGCTTAGACAGGGTTAGTCAGGTGCGAGCATGCAAAGCTCTTGCGTGGGAGGGAAAGATGATGTACGATATCGCCGGAATGGATGAATGCTAGGCCCCTCGAGCCGATCGAATCATCTTACTGTACAAGGTTACTCAGGGTACTGACCACCCATACAGTGGGTTCAGCGATGCAGCAATCAGTCGGTATCTTCGTTCAGACAGCGTTTTAATAACATCGAGTGACCCCTTTGTAGCGCATTCTTGAACCAGTACAGAATACAGCATACAGATAGCGGCTTAGTCCTCATGGTACGGAAGATGGACACAGTAGGTTCAGTGGTGCAGTAATCACAGTGTATGTATCGAAATCAAGGCCAGGGCGTCCTGAACAGGAGTGCCTGTGACAACATTTGGCGTTGCATGGACTTCGCAGATGTTGTCCCTCTACAAGTAAAAAGCGCGCAATTCTGGGACTGTGATGGGACACGGCTCCATCAACCTAAATAAGCCGTCCGTATCTCGTGACAATGGCTCATCGGTGCAAGACGTGCTTCAAAGCAGCTTCGAGATTGTTCTCTCGGCCGTAATCTGTGTGCGTGATATCCTAAGTTACATTACCTGCAGGCTATTATGCAGTAGTGAGTATATAGTGATTGTGTGCCCCTGCCGATCCAGTGGGCACGACTTCTGGGTAAGACATGGTCGGCGTACAGCGATCAAGGGCAAGGTACGGATCCTTACCGACCAAGAACCCTCGACGCTAGCGAGGTAGGTGCTGCTCGTGTCTATCATCGCTTATTCTCACACGAAGTCGTCGTCGTCTAATTTTCCCAAGTCTCAGACGAGTTGTGTCGATCCGACGTTTCCTACTTGAACAGCCAGAAGCTTGATCAATCGACAAGCTTCAAGTCGGACAAGCTACCAAACTGCCGAGGTCTCATTTTGTCGCTGATGTGAAGATAGAACTTTAAGCATAATGGCGGCTCATGCCGCGTCACGTGTTGATAAGTCCTCCTTGTTTGGAGCAAATCAACGACGGCTACCTTACCTTACGCAAACAAAGCTTACAGAACATGACCATGCTGCTCCCCTGCAGTTCTGAGACCATCACTCCGGTCAAGCTCGGAAACATACCCTCGACGTCGGTTATTTGCCGCGTTAATGCTATATCCGAAACCATCAACGGGCGTTTTCTGCCTCTATTCTTACCGAGGCGGGGTCCCACGAGCTACACGAACTCTGTGCCCTAACTTACTTTTGACACCAGTCGCTTTCGGGCAGGAGAGGAACATATCCATCACGCGAAGACTTGGAGATATGGTGCAAAGTGGTATTGCATCGCTCGGTTCAAAGTTTCGAGTGCTTCAGTTCAATTTCTTTTCGCCCCCTACGTTAGTACCAGTACCTGCAGCTACGCTAATCTCTCCGCAAACCTATCAAACGTCCGCACGGCTCAGTCCATGAACGCCGTTTCTTCTCGCTCATTGGTCAGTCAATATATCGACTGGACGATCACCTTTCTTCTGGAGCTACTCAGCTAGCACATCGCGGGTTACACATTACCGCGGCTCTAGACTTGTCTGTTCCACCAATCGTAACGTTTCTTCGGTTGACAGTCGACTTCACGCGATCAGGGAAAACAACTTTTTATGCTTTGGCATCACTACTATCATAAGCAACTAAGACAAATTCTGGACACTGTTGCGAGTCGGTGGAAGGGCACTGCTGTCAAGCGATGCCACCCTCTTATCTTTTGAGTCAATTGCTGGTAGTTCATCGAAATATATAAAGTAAGTGCCTGGGAACATTCTCTCCATTATCAAAACGTCAATTCTCTTTCTGCCTTGCATTCCGTCATACAGTCTCTTTGCACGATTACCACACTCTCTTTGCCCCGCCATCACATTCTCGTTGCACGCCTGTCGACAGAATGCCTCCAGTCCAGAGCTTTGCGGCTCTCGTGGTCCTCTACCAGGCAGTCTCCGCCTCGCCAGCTGCTCCTCTCTCCGCCCGTGACGCGCCTGCGTTCCGAGTCGATCAAGTCTCTGCCGGCTTCAAGGCCTACCAACCACCAGCCGTCGGTCTGCTGCAGACCTACAAAAAGTACGCCAAGGTTTCGAACGTAACTGTACCACCAACTGTCGTCCAGGCAGCGGCAGCCCAGCAGTCAGGGGCGGTTACTGCGACTCCGGAAGGTAAGTCCAGAGACGGTCGTGTCTTGCCTCAACCCCAGCTGACATCCCTTTCGATTATGACGAAGCGTATCTGTGCCCAGTGACTATCGGTGGTCAAACTTTGAACCTCGACTTCGACACTGGTAGCTCCGATCTTTGGGTCTTCTCAACCCTTCAAGCCTCCTCCCAGACCACTGGTCACAAGCTTTATAACCCAAACGACGGTACCTCGAAGCTCAAGTCTGGCTACACATGGTCCATCTCCTACGGCGACGGTTCCTCCGCCGGCGGTACCGTATACGCGGACAAAGTCGTAGTTGGGCCGGTCACGGCCACATCCCAGGCGGTGGAGGCCGCAACATCTGCTAGCGCCTCTTTCTCGCAAGACACAACCGAATCCGGTCTGCTTGGGCTTGCCTTCAGCACCATCAACACAGTTCAGCCTCAGGCTCAGACCACTTTCTTTGACACCGTCAAGGGTACTCTCGCGAAAAAACTCTTCACTGCCGACCTTAAGAAGGGCCAGCCAGGTTCTTACGACTTTGGATTCATCGACACCAGCAAGTATACTGGATCCATCACTTACACCGCGGTCGACTCTTCTCAAGGCTTCTGGGGCTTCACCGTCAACGGAGCTAACGCTGGCGACACCGTGACCAGCACCACGAAGATTTCTGCCATTGCCGATACTGGTACTTCCCTTCTCCTCTTAGACGATGCTACCGTCTCAGCATACTACCAAAATATTCCCGGAAGTTCGAACTCTGCAACCTACGGCGGTTACGTTTTCAGCTGCAGCACCACGCTGCCAGATTTCTCCGTCAAGATCGGCTCCACTACCTTTACTGTTCCGGGCTCTTATATCAACTATGCGCCGGTCACCACTGGCACCAATGCCATGTGTTATGGTGGTATTCAGTCCAACAGCGGACTCGGCTTTTCCATCTTCGGCGACATCTTCCTCAAGAACTTTTTTGTGGTCTTCTCCCAAGTCGGCAGTTCTCCTCAGATCGGTTTCGCTAAGCAGTAGATCCCTCAGAAATAACGAAATATGTCATAATGTATGTTCATGGAGCGCTGGACGCTAGATAGAGTTTCCGCAAATTTATTGGATATTCTCCATATATACCATCTACCCCGGCATGGACATGTGCTGTCTCATTGACCCCTCTGTCCTAGTGACACCCCCAGTGCGTTACCCATGGGTCTCTTGAGCCGACAGATCGACATGTAGTGATACCCTCAGTACGTTACCCGCGGGTGTCTTGAGCCGACAGACCGACATGACGATCCGTAGGGCGCGTCAAACGAACGACGGAATCGGTCTATCCCTGTCTCTGCTTGCTTTACATTGCATCATTGTGAGACTCCATACCCTCCTGCCTCGCAGCATCGAGGATGAGCTGTCTGTGTTTCTCACTTCTTACCGTGACGTTGACCGGGAACGGCTCCTCTGTAGTAGCGTGGTTTAGTCGCTTGTTGTCCACCTCTCCAGCCTATCAAACTGTCAGTTAGCGATTCCTCGCACACCGAAAGGGAGGCCGTACCTTGCCAAAATCGAAGCAATACGCCAGCCGCGACATAGCAATAAACAGCTCTTGCTGCGCGAGCTTATATCCAACACAAACCCTCCTCCCGCCGCCAAATTGCCAAAAATCATGCAATGCGGTTTCCTGCATGCCGTCTTCCATCCATCGCTCCGGCTTGTACTCATCAGGCTCCTCACATTCTTGGCCGATTGCCATATTATTGATGACAAAGCACGTTCCCGTTGGGAAGGTATACCCCTCGAATTCAAGGTCTTGCACGAGGTAATGTGGCGGCACGAGCGGCACCACTGGCCGCCAGCGCAGGGTTTCTTTCACCATACCGCAGATATACGGAAGGGCGTGCATGTCCGCCAGCATAGGCAGACGTTGTGCGTCGCCGCACACACTGTCGATCTCTGCTCTAGCACGAGCGAGCGTCGCAGGCTCGGTCAAAGCTGCCATGACGAAAGTGTTCAGAGTCATGCGTGCGGTATCAGACCCGGCGGAGATGATAGACGTCGCGAGGTACATTGCCTGATCGTCGGTGCCGGTGTATCTGGTATCCGGATTCAGGAGAATGTCGCGGACAAAGGATGGTGGAGCGGTGTCGTCTGCTATGGCGGCTTTGACGGGATCCCACCAGGAGCGGAAGAGGGCGTAGTGGCGGTTACCCATCTGCTCCCAGTAAGAGCGCCCCCACCAGAGAAAACGCGGAAGATCAGCGATCAGAGGTATGAAGTCGCCTACGTTGTTCCGCAGCGCTTCGAAGAATTCGATCGTTACTTGTTGGAAGGCGTCAAGGTCAGCTTTAGAGCGCTGCATCGTCTCACCGAAGACGATGCGGTACATGACGGAGCTCGTGTACCGGTAGTGGTGCGAGTACCATCTCGTGGGATCGTCGAGGTAGTTTTGGAGGAGTCGAACGCTTTCCTGTTCTTGCCAGCCGCCGTAAGTCTTAAGCACGCTGCCGTTCAGCAGCTGGTGCATGACCCTCCTTCCTTCCGTCCAGTCGGCGGTTCGCTGGATGACTGTTCGTTTGTTGTTAGAGACAAGTCCGCTCGCTATGGGCATGTACGGTCGTTCATGCGTTACACTGCCTCGTTTATTAATGATCTCAGAAGCCACCCTTTTACTGTTGAGAACGATCCAGGTTCTTGACCCCATCTGCAGGGTGACCATCTCTCCGTATCGGTGCAGATCTCGGAACTGTGAGCCTGTCAGCAAACCTCCAGCATCGCTCTAGTACTCCAGTTCACACTCACCCATTCTAGGACCTTGTTGGGGTCTTTCCTGAATTTCCTCAATTCGAACAAGCTCCCTAAAATGGGCGGACCCTTTGGCCCCTTGGGGAGCACCCATTTCTTCCCGAATGGAGATGTGCGTTGATGGGGTGGTTTTGTGAAGTGGTAAAATGCAAGCAGACCGAGTAGAATGAAGATAGCCGCAACCCTGAGTACCGCCATGTTGGTGCCTGCAACTAAGGTATTGACGCCAAGCTAGTAATGTTCAGCAATGGGCGAGCAAGCAGGGCGACAGATGTGGTAGAGAAGCAGTCGTTGGCCTACTGAATACTGATCACGATCCAGCTATAATGGTGTGGTAGCAAATGGGCCGCATGAAAGGTTGTGTCCTACAAGATCTGTCGTTGCGACTAGATGATCGACAAGAAAGACCCACGTGGATGTTGGTTCTCGAAGTTGCTTTCATCGGGCTCGTCCAAGCGACAAAGAGCTTCCGACCTCAATTAGAGGGCCAGTCTTTGAAGTCAATCGACACATCTTATACCTCGTGTTGCGAAAAGCCCTAGAAGGAGGGGTTCCTATCGGCTGACCGGACGGTTGTTGATGAGGGCACGTCGAGTCGGTCGCATGGCTCCGATTGGTCAAATAGGCACAACTCTGATTTGATAGATAATCAATATAATTGCCCAGTATACCATACCTCCATCGTCGACTTCGGTTCGTCAACCATCCGGGTTCTTTGCCTTGTTGACATGCACGTGTGCAGTGTGTCGTTTTGGAATCTTTGTGTATTCGAGCAGGTTTGTATGGCTAGATGATGTGATACAGGGGTACACATACTTTATCACATATAGACCAAACGCGACGTGTGGAAGCATTGATGTTCGCTATCTCTCTTTTAACGATAAGGCGAGTGCATTCCTGCCTTCTCTGATTCTCAAACCCCAAAGCATACGCCACGCTCTATGCCAACGAGCCAACGGGCTCAGCGGTCCCATGCAAGCAACAAGAAAGACACCCATATAGAAACAGCGAAAAGGTATCTCATAAGCAAGGCAGACCAATGTACAGTACTCTCTACCTCCTCCAACCATTTCAGCAATTGCAAGCCTGGCTGGCTTCCGGCTCCTTTTTCGGGTCGATGTTCACATCAATCACTGCTCGAAGTCAGTCATTTGTCCCATACACCGTGCGACACATGAACTTACTAGTGTTGGCTTGCTCCCTGTTCTCACCCTCCATCCCCGGCAACGCCTGCGCTATCCTCTTGAAAAGCGGCTTAACATTATACCCGACCTTGGCACTGGTCTCGATAAACAGCAATCCACTCTTTTTCGCCTCTTCCTCACCCGCCTGCGTCGTGACCTCCCTCTTGTCGTTCAGATCGGTCTTGTTACCCACCAGCACGATGATAACGTCGTTACCGCGCTCCGACCGCACGTCGTCGATCCACTTCCGCGTTTGCTGGAACGATTTCTGGCTGCTGATGTCGTAGACGACGACTGCTACTGACGAGTCGCGGATGTAGGAGGGGATAAGCGAACGGAAGCGCTCTTGTCCGGCTGTGTCCCAGAGCTGTAGACGCACAGTGCGATCTTCGAGGTACATTGTTTTGGAGAGGAAGTCGATGCCGATTGTTGCTTGGTAGGTATTGTCGAAGCTGTCGTACATGAAGCGCGTTATGAGAGATGTCTTGCCCACTTGGGATGGTCAGTTGTGGTCTTAGAAGACTCGTGGAGGCCGTACCGGACTGCTCGCCTAGGAAGACAAGTTTGTATTTCCGTAATGGGTTCGAGTAGGTTGTTGTTTGCGACATCTTGGACGATTGTGGATTGGTGAGGAGGTGGTGCCGCTTTGATGGATGTTTGTACTAATCAATTGCCAAGCACTTGTGTGTCCGAAGGTATGGCAATTCTGTATCGATTCGAGAAAATGGTGGATGTAATAAGTTAATGCTGATCAAGTAAATGAAGTGGTGGCAGCTCTCCTGAAGCCATCGCAGCGCATGGAGTGATGAATGGCCCCACAAAACGACTCCCGCGGCCGACTCTCCGCATGAGCATCGAGCACAGACCCTGTAACTTTTTCTGGACAGTCTCGGATTTTAGATTTTGAAATCGTGATATTGTAATCATTCTATTCGTCGATTCAACAAATATCTCGAAAATGTCAGCGGCAGTCAGAGAAGCTCCTCAGCAGCATAAGCAGCCCTCGAGAAAGGGTAAGAAGGCTTGGCGCAAGAATGTCGACCTTTCGGAAGTTCAGACTGGTCTCGAGAGCGCACGTGAAGAAGTAATTCAAGGGTGCGGAAAGATCTGTGTGTCGGTTATGACATTGTCTGACATTTTGTAGCGGTATTCTGTCCGAGAAGGCAGCCGAAGAACTCTTCGCCATCGACACGACTGGCTCGGAAGTGGTCAAGAACGACTATGTCAAGAAGCACAAGCCACTCAGGGCCGACGAGATCATCGCGGAACGCAACTCAGCCGTTCCTGCGCTCGACCGTACCCGGAAACGCAAGGTCACGGAAGTTGCACCAGCCGAGGGCGGTAAGCGAATCAAGAGCGGGAACTACGTGTCTCGCAAGGAGCTTGAGAGACTCAAGAACATTGGATACTCTGGCAACAGAGTGCAGAAACATGCTGCGCCAGAGGACAGTGCAGCCTACGACCCCTGGGCCATGGAGCCAGCGCCCAAGGACCCTACGTACTCGTTCATCGAGGACAAGAAGCCGAAGGTGAAGCCAGAGACACTTCAGCACAAGCCAGTGTCACTTGCAAAGAGCGGCAAACCCTTCGCGGCAGTCCGCAAACCAGACGCTGGCAAATCATACAACCCACAATTCGAGGATTGGCAGAGTCTGCTCGCGCGCGAAGGCGACAAGGAAGTCGAAGCGGAGCGCCAACGACTGAAGCAAGCACAAGACGAAGCCGAGCGGCTAGAGAAAGCACTTGCCGAAGCTGCTCGACCAGAGCCAGCATCGGACGAGGAGTACGAGAGCGCATGGGAGAGCGAGTGGGAGGGCATCGCGAGCGAAGGCGAGGAGAAGGCCTGGTTGACCAAGAAGCGGCCGGAGCGCAAGACACAATCGGAGCGCAACAAGATCAAGCGCCGCAAGGAGGCCGAGCAGAAGGACAAGTGGGAGAAGCAGATGAAGAAGCGCGATGAGCAGCAGGCGAGGGTCAGGCAGATTGCTGCTGAAGTCCGCAAGAAGGAGGATGCGCGCAAGGCGCTCGTTGCGCTTGTTGATGACAGTGAGGAGTCGGGCGAGGAGGAGAAGCTGCGTAGACGCAACTTGGGCAAGAACCCTATTCCAGAGGCACAACTCGAGGTGGTATTGGCAGACGAGCTGCAGGATTCGCTCAGGCTCTTGAAGCCGGAGGGTAACCTCCTCAAAGACAGATACAGAAATCTGCTGCTCAACGGCAAGTTGGAAGCGAGGAAGCAAGCGGTGCACAAGAAGCCGAAGCGCGAGGTTACGGAGAAGTGGTCTTACAAGGATTGGAGTTTGAAGAAATAGATGGCCATGATAATCGCGATATAGCAGTATTGAAAACCCTTGACCTCTACCACTTCGATTACAGTGATTTTGCACCACCGATCCGTATCTGACAGGAAAAGAAGAGCATTCGACGTACATCCATAGCTTACCACTTTTTCTGTTGCCATCGTTGCTTGTTCTGTAGTTGGTGCAGTGCCGACGTCAAGACTTACGCAACCACTGGGTATTCGGCAAAATCGGGCGATTTGTCGCCTTCACATACCCATTGTCTGCTCGCTACGAGCCGCCACGGGTAGTGTGAGATGCCCTTTTCGTGGCGGTGCAAATGGTTCGGTCGGTCATGTCCGCTGCTCTCGCATGGTGGCTGAATTACAGGCGGTCTGGCCGACGCCGACTTCTGCCTTGAAGAGTGATACCACAACTAGGGGTTCAATAGAAAAAAGCATTTACGCGAGATGTGACAGCTAAGGAGGTAGCCGTTGTTTGATAGATTGGACTGGCAGATTGATTGCAGTGGTCGTTCGGCCGTCGCCGTTATAAAGGGTCGCGTTCGAAGAGTCAGTGATTTGTGCGTTTTCTCTGGCGCGTAATTTTAAGATTAGAGACAGGGTTGACGGAACTGGGCTGCCATCGGTCGAACGACGCGAGAGGCTGAGCTTTGGAGCTGGAAAGTTTCGATTGAGGTCGATGCTGCAGGATAGATGAAATCCAGGTAGTAGAATATGCACTCAGAATATGTAGAGATGATGTCTGGTGGAGTCGGTGTCAGCCATTTCTCGAAATTCATGCATGCATATGCAAACTGCAGACTGCAGTGGCTGTCAGCGGGTGACGAGGCCTGTCGCGGTGAAGTCATGGCAGGTCTTGATACAGAGCTCAGACAGAGACCGACCACAGTGCAGCGCACGAGCTTCTATGGGCGAGCGTTTGAAGTCACAAGCCACTTATCCCATTTCGAGAAAAATCCGCCCTGCGTCGATGGTCCTGCGACGCATCCGTGGGCAAAAGCTGGCGATGATCTGGTTGCATCATGCATGAATTAGGTAGGGTTTGGAGCTGAAATCTTCTGTCGTCCTCCAATCGCACGACGTCAACAGGGTCTGTTACTGCCAGCCGTGAGCCACAATCGCAAGGATGCTGCGCAATAGCTTCGTGTCGATTTGATCGTGCTGTGTTATTTCATTTGAGATGGTCAACGGAGTCACCGACAGTCGAAGAATCTCCCTGCTCGCATAAACCAGGCGTGCTGGGCCTAGATTCACGGCCCTTTTGCGCCGCAAGCCACATCCAGTGGACGTTCACGACGGTATATAGACCCAAGTGGGTTTGGGGCGGTGCAGCCATGTGGCTAAATACATGCAGCATGGTGGGTCTGAATTCCGGGTAACGAGACAACGAGAGAAATTGCGCGAGTTGTTACTGAATGCTTCCGAACACAAACGGGTCATCGTGCGACCATACGATAACAGCACCAGACCGTCATACGAGGCTCAAGGTTTCACACGATCGTGACAGTTGCAGAGCAGACAAGTTGGAGCATTGCCAGGGGCATTGGCAGATGCAGTGAAGTGAGCAAGAAATCGAACCCCAGCATCGATCTGGCGCTGTTTGAGCAAGTCGTCGTCGATCCCCAGCCGATTTCTGCAAATCTGCAGTGGCTGCGTCTCCTGCACCCTGCGACCCGCCGTGCAACCGCCCGCCATTTCGTCATCGCAATTCAAAAACAGCACTATCTTACCTGTAAATCAACCAAACAAGCTCAGTCCCAGTGCTCACTCTAACTTGGTCCAGCAAACGCACCCGACCTGCTTCACCTTATTTAGCTTCATCCGCCCAGGCAAGGAAGGCAGCGCCGCGGCAGCCTGCCATATCAGTACAAGACCATATCATCCTGCAGTCGCGCCCCGTCAACAGATATTCTTCACTCCCTTCTCGTTTCGACCTACAGTACTAATTCGCTGCCAATCACCGGCACGCGACAACAACTTCCCTACTATCTCATCACTCCCACAGTAGCCTTCTACGACATCCTTCAACATGTCGGTGGCTCACGAGGTTATGAGGATTGCTACCAGGTCGCAGCTCGCACCTCGAGCGGCCACGTCTACAACTCCTTCAAACAGTGGCAGCAGCGCAAGCAGTTTGCTTTCGACTCTGATCCCTTCCCTTATATTTGCCCTCGTGTACTTGGCTCTTTTCTTGGTTCTCCGAACAAAGTTCCCGCGCTATTACATGCCCAGGACTTTCTTGGGTAGTCTGCGCAAAGAGTAAGTCGACCGCTCGCTCCCTGCCCGATATTCAAGACATCGTGACTGACGACCATGTAGAAAACGAACTCCAAGTCTCCCCGGCGGCCGCTTCAACTGGTTCGGCAAGTTCTTCGCTCTCCCGGACACATACGTCCTGAACCACCACACTCTCGATGGCTACCTCTTCCTCCGCTTTCTTAAGATGGCCATCGTCACCTGCATCGTCGGTATGGTCATAACCTGGCCCATTCTCTTTCCAGTCAATGCCACCGGTGGAGGTAATCAAACGCAGCTTGACATTCTCAACATGTCCAACATTGCAAACAACTACTACCGCTACTTTGCTCACGTTGCATGTGCTTACATCTTCTACGGTTTTGTGCTCTTCATGATTACTCGCGAGAGCATCTTCTACATCAATCTCCGCCAAGCCTACCTTCTCTCCCCTCTGTACGCCAGTCGTCTCTCCTCCAGGACTGTCCTCTTCACCTCCGTTCCTGACGATTACCTGGACGAGACCGTTCTTCGCAGGACGCTTGGTAACGCCGTCAAGCGCATTTGGATTGCCAGCGATACCAAAGAGCTCGACGACCTCGTCGACAGGCGTGACAAGGCTGCCATGAGACTCGAGGGCGCCGAAACCAAACTCATTCGCACTGCAAACGGCAAACGCCTCAAGGCTGAAAAGGAAGACAACAAGAAGGGAGCTGGAAAGAGCAACTCTGACGCCACTGCTGTCGAGTCTGGCAATGTTGCTGGTAGATGGATCACCGAGAAGGACCGCCCAACCCACCGACTGAAGCCTCTCATTGGCAAGAAGGTCAACACTATCGACTGGTGCCGCGCCGAGCTCGAGAAGCTCATCCCCCAGGTCAGCGAGCTCCAGGCCAAACACAGAGCTCACGAGACCAAGAAGGTTGGCTCAGTCTTCGTCGAATTCACCACTCTCGCTGAGGCCCAGGCCGCCTATCAAAGTTTGACTCATCACCAAGTCCTCCACATGGCCCCTCGCTACACTGGTATGACTCCAGGCGAAGTCATCTGGAAGAACCTCAGAATCAAGTGGTGGGAGAGAGTCATTCGCAGCCTCGCGACTACCGCTATGGTCACTGTTCTCGTCATCTTCTGGTCCATTCCTGTCGCCTTTGTCGGTGCCATTTCTAACGTCAATGCCCTGGCGCACTCTTACTCTTGGTTGTCTTGGTTGCTCCAAATCCCTCCAGTCATCTTCGGTGTTGTCAGCGGTCTTTTGCCATCCATTCTGCTTGCAGTTCTCATGGCCCTCCTCCCCATCTTCCTCCGACTGATGGCCAAGCTATCTGGAGATCCAACACTTTCCGCTGTCGAGTTGTCCACTCAGAACTACTATTTCGCCTTCCAAGTCGTCGATGTCTTCCTTGTCGCTACCCTCGGCTCTAGTGCAGCGTCCGCAGTCGGCACCATCGCGGGAACCGGTCTTGCCGGCGTTCCCCAACTACTTGCCACCTCCCTGCCAAACGCAAGTGACTTTTACCTCTCTTACTTTGTTCTTCAGGGTCTCGCCGTTGTGTCCAGCATGCTTCTGTCCATCAGCGGACTGATCATCTTCCTCCTTCTGAGCAAACTCCTGGACAACACCCCAAGAAAGCTGTACAAGAGATGGGTCAACCTTTCTGGCATCGGTTGGGGTACTCTTTTCCCAATCTACACGACTCTGTTCGTCATCGGTAAGTCATCTATCCTGTCAATGCACAAAATTCTAGCTGACCCTGCTATAGCCCTTTGCTACGCCATTGTCGCCCCTCTTGTGCTCCTGTTCGCCACCATTGGTCTCTACTTTTTCTACCTTGCTTTCAGATACAACTTCCTGTTCACCAAGAACGTTACTATTGACACCAAGGGCCGATGCTATCCACTGGCTCTGCAGCACGTTTTCGTGGGTCTTTACATTTCCGAAGTCTGCATTATCGGTCTGTTCGCCATTGCTACAGCCTCCGGCAACGGTGCCATCGGACCTTTGATTCTGATGATCATCTTCTTGGTCTTCACCGTTCTTTACCACATGTCACTCAACGCTGCTTTGAAGCCTCTAATTGACTATCTGCCAAAGAGTCTGGAAGCAGAGGAGCGTCGCCTGCTGGAGGAGGACAGAGCCAACGACGAGAAGGGTCTCAATGGTTCCAATGGCCACACCAACGGAAATATCAACGGCCACGCAAGCGAGCTTGGCGCTGCTCCTCACAAGAAGCCAAACTTCTTGACCAAGTTCCTCAAGCCACACATCTACAACGACTACGCCACTATGCGTCGTCTTGTGCCAAGCGACATTGAGATCCGTTACGAGGAAGATGATGAAGAACTCGCTTACTACGCACCAAGTATTGTGAACGACGTTCAATTGCTCTGGATTCCACGCGACCCAATGGGTCTGTCGCAAGAAGAGATCAACCACACCCCCAAGGTCATCTCTATCACTGACGATGATGCTTCTTTGGACGACAAGAACAAGATTGTGTGGGACGCCGAGGGCGGTCGTCCACCAATCTATCAGCCCGAGATCTACTATTAGGTTCATCGCTGTTTGTGGCACGACACGATTCTCATGATATCTCCGCGTCTGAATTTAGTCTAGGTGCAACCGTCGGTGTAGTTGCACCTCGGTTGGGTCGTGATACCCCTTTGCTTTATCCTCGAGGCGTTGATACATGCTTCTAATATACAAATATGACTTCAAAACTTATCTTACTCTGCGTCTCTGTGACTTGAGGAATCCGTTATTTTCTTCCACCTGTATTTGCACGTCGCCGAGGGACTGGGGATAGTCCGGGCATAGTCGAGGGATGGGGTATCAATGGACCCTTGACACGAAAACGCGGGGAAGACGTGAACCAATGCACGGATTGCGGGGTAAGTTATCGCTAGGGACTCCTCTCTGCCTACCTTAGCAAACTATCAATGCCAACGACGACTCATGAATGCTCCGCTCAAGAACATCCTTGACAAGCTATCGAGCTTCAATCTGGACAGAAAGAGACTCGTAGTCCAGAGCAGTCGATCGAAACGTCTAGCACCACGAAGACCCGGTCCAGTCACTCGTGTCTTCGGACTCACGGATGCAGCAACAACAACAACACGCCCAGAAACGCCCAACCTGATATCGAGCTGCCTGCCCCGCACCGTATGCTAGGGTTGCATGTCGAAACAGTTCAGGGCCGCGTTCTCCTCCGCACGGCACCAGATCCGACGACCAATGGCGAGCTCCAAGGGCTCAATAGCACGAACCTACGCTCGTTCAGACAGCCTTACCGTTTCATAAATCTTGTGTTGTCGCGCTGCTCTCGACCTCTTTCGGCTCTGCCCTGCATGCCACACTGGATCGAGGAGCGAAGCGTCTCCGCAATCCCGGAACTACACTTGCTCGTCGACCCGTTGTTGGTATCGTTTGCTGGTATGGGGCGGAGTCGCGTCTTTCCGGTGCTGGAAAGAGTTGGATGTGGCTTTGGCGCCGACCTTCTGGCCGAACGGAATATCAGATGACTGCGTGTTGATGCTGCCCCTCAGTGGAGGGATATAGGTCGTGCCGGGCATAAGTATCCTGGTCAAGCTGCCTTGTGGCATTGGTTCTTTCCCTCTCATCGTCTCAGTTCAGCACAGATCATATCATAAGATACTCTTCCAATTCGTAACCCAACAGCAATAACTCCAATCATGTCTTCCTCCATTCCAGAGATGCAGTGGGCGCAGGTCATCGAGAAGACTGGCGGCCCGGTCGAATACAAGCAGATTCCTGTGGCCAAGCCTGGTCCCGATGAGGTCCTCATCAACGTCAAGTACTCTGGTGTCTGCCACACCGATCTCCATGCCGTCAACGGTGACTGGCCACTGCCAACCAAGCTTCCTCTCGTTGGTGGCCACGAGGGTGCCGGTGTTGTCGTCGCCAAAGGAGAACTTGTCCACGACATCGAAATTGGTGACCACGCTGGTGTCAAGGTATGTATCTCACGGAGCTAGACCATAATTCGAAGACCCTGACGCAAGATACAGTGGATCAATGGATCCTGCCTTGCCTGTGACTTCTGCCAACAGTCCGACGAACCACTTTGCGCGAAGGCTCTGCTCTCGGGCTACACCGTTGATGGTACGTTGACTCCGGTTCGGCTCCGGTGCCAGATACTGACTGAAAGTGAAAAGGCTCGTTTCAGCAGTACGCGATCGCGAAGGCTGCCCATGTAGCGCGTCTGGACAAGGATATCCCACTCGATGCTGTCGCTCCAGTCCTCTGCGCAGGTATCACTGTCTACAAGGGTCTGAAGGAGTCAGGAGCCCGCCCGGGTCAGACCGTAGCCATCGTCGGAGCCGGTGGTGGTCTGGGGTCACTGGCCCAGCAATATGCCAAGGCAATGGGCTTGAAGGTAATAAAGTCATCCTCCTCCACGGAATTACCCTAACTTGGAAAAAGGTCATTGCCATCGACTCCGGCACGGAGAAGAAGAAGATGTGCTTGGAGCAACTCGGCGCTTACTCTTTCGTCGACTTCGCCGAGAGCAAGAACGTCGTCAAGGATGTCCAAGCCGCCACCGAGGACGGCCTTGGTCCACACGCTGTCATCCTCGTCGCCGTGAACGAGAAACCATTCCAGCAAGCCGCAGAGGTATGTCCAACCCCACGACGAAGGAAAGAGACATCCACTTACATAACACAGTACGTACGCCCACGCGGAACAGTCGTCTGCATCGGTCTTCCGGCCGGCGCCTACCTTCGCGCACCAGTCTTCGAGTCAGTCATCAAGATGGTGACGATCAAGGGCAGCTACGTCGGTAACCGCAAGGACAGCGCCGAGGCAATTGAGTTCTTCCGCCGTGGTGTCATCAAGGCTCCGTTCAAAGTCGTCGGTCTCAGTGAGCTGCAGAAGGTCTACGACCTGATGCACGAGGGCAAGATCGCTGGACGATATGTTGTTGATACTAGCAAGTAGAGAGATGATGAAGGTAATGTGACGATGGCATGCGATGAAATGAAGAGAAGACGATTTGATGACGGATGGAAGCTGGAAGCGTTGAAGCGAGGTGTATGGAGTGGTGATGTTGGACTACCAGAGAGAGCATCTCCTGGGATGGGTCGGCTTCAACGGAGTATCGTAGGAATCGAATGAATCTATCTATCAATCAGTCGATGTCTTGTAGCTTCTTGCTTATAGACGTCAATCTCTATCACGGATCTGAAGTACTGATCGTGCGGTCGAAGGCTGCCACCGGTTCTTGCAGATTGAATCCATAGCAGTTGGTGTGGTTACCTACTGTCAACGTCAGTAACAAGGATCATCTAGCGCTCAGGATCTAATCGCGATTGTGCAGTTGGCACGAGCAGGTGGTTGCCAGGAGTCCTTGCCTCCGTATGCAATCGTGGTTTCCATGGACTTGGCATATTCCGTGGGCGCAATTAACAAACACAGTATGCCCACTGTTTTCAACGAAAGTCCCACGGGGTTTGCGCATCAAACACCAGTTCTCTGGTCAAGCAGTAGGGAGACACAGGACGATTTGAACAGGTCGACGTGATATGGTGATCTCTTGCGAATTTTGTTCTGTCGCATGCACAGTGTTCTGTCGTACCTGATTCTTAGACAGAGTCCCAGCCTTGTGCGCTTCTCAAACACGCATTTTCGCGCCAAGCGGCAGGAGACGCCGGCGGACGCAGATCTCCATTCGCTGAAGCGTGAGCCGAGAAGAGTTGCGTCGTCCGTCAGAGGCAAACAGAATTGCAGACGTGTTTCATGACCAGCAAGCACTGAGTCGCATCTACTCAAGCGCTGGGTAGGATCAGTTTCGAGTTGGATAACTGAGGTGCTGAGGATACCGTATTCCGGCTTGCTGAACCCGTACTGTTTTAGACACCAACGACGTCGTCAGCTCTTCGTTCCGGCACCCTGAAAGACGGCAGCGAAGTCTTTGTTCAAGATGCATGAAAGGAGACGATCTGCTTCATGGTGGATCGGTCCCTGACTGGGACTTCTCCAATACATGCGATTCGCTGCCCTGACTAATGAACTAGTCTCCACACATGGAACAAACGAGCGCAGTGCGGGCGCTTCCGACCCCCTGTCATTCATCTCCTTCAGAGGCGTGTATCAGAAGTCCATCAACAAGGCCAATGGCCGCTCGGTGGCTCGTCAGTACGACAAGCGTTCTTCCGCTTCTTGTCTCATCGCCTTGCAGTGGTGTCCTAACGGGATGCTAATATGGCCGAAGAGGTGGATATGTGTTGACCAACCGATTAGGCACCTCGTGTCTTAGGTCAATACCTCTACGTACTCATGCTCCTTTCGAGTGGACGGACCTCGTACGAGACACCCACTCAGCTGTTGCCTCGTGCCACTGTGGAGTTTCGGATGCATTGCCTTTTGGCTCGCCTGCATCATAAGTGGATGGAACGTGCTGGTGCCGTGCTGTCTACATGGCGAGATCTGAGGCGGCGAGACTACCTAGCCTACTGCAGCCAGCATGTGCTTGGTATTTGCGTACCACTGATATAGGTCTGTGTTTGGCCGCCTACCTCTACTTTGCTTCGTTCCTTTGCAGTGCTGGTCGTCTGTTTGCTCTTCACTTCACTTGCCCACATTCACTTTCGTCCCTTTCGTGTCGGTCCTTCACTTCTCTCCTCGCGTCGCTACGTGTTTACTACACGTCTCGCGTGCCGTTCTCTAGCGATACTATTGCTCACGAAAGCAAACACTCATTCAGCTTTTGAACTCCCTGGTGTCAGTCAAGCAGTTTCAAAAAACACAACACGCTCTTTTCGCAGCATTCCATCGACAAGATGCATTCGATCACTACTTTCTTCATGGCCGCACTCGTGGCGTCTTCCGCGCTGGCCGCACCTACTGCTTCCAAGCGCCACGTCAACCGCCACTCTTTTACAGTTCCTCACAAGCAATACAAGCAGTACTCCGAGAGAAACGGTACCGCCGCCTTGATCAGAGCCTACAACAAATTCAGCTGGCCACAGATTGTCTTTTCCTGCGATTCTGATGGAAGCGGCTGTTCCTGGTCCCCAATCGCTCCAGCTCCTTCTTCTATTGCTGCCTCCCCTGCCACTAGCACTACCGCGACCGCTGCTGCTACCGGTGTCTCGAGCGCAGAAAATGCTGCAGCCTCTGGTTCAGGCTCTGGTGTTGCTGGAGACTTCGACGGCGATGGCGATGGAGACGTGACTGGAGACACCTCTGCTACAGGTGTTGAAGGCAACTCTGAGTTCCTTTCTCCCATTACAATCGGAGGCCAATCGTTCAACTTGGTGAGCACCAACCGGACTTTACGTTCTGTCAACAGTGAATACTAACACCGGCGCAGGACTTCGACACTGGCTCTGCTGACCTTTGGGTCTACGGCTCCAACTCTGGTGCTTCCGGCCACCCTACTCTCGACACATCTAGCAGCTCATTCCAGGCAATGTCGGGCTACTCCTTCGAGATCAGTTACGGCGACGGTAGCAGCGCCTCCGGAGTCGTCGGAACGGATACCGTTTCTGTGGGCAGTGCGACAGTCTCCAACCAAGCCGTCGAGGTCGCTACGCAAGTGTCTTCCGAATTCCTCTCTGACCCAGACAGCGATGGTCTTCTCGGTCTCGGCTTCAGCAACGTCAACTCTGTGCAGCCTACACAGCAAAAGACGTTCTTCGACAACATCATGCCTCAGCTCGAGGACCCCGTCTTCACCGTCTATTTGAACATCAGCGGCAAAGGCGAGTACGAGTTTGGCAACATCGACACGTCAAAGTACTCTGGCGATATTCACTACACCCCGGTTGATTCATCTTCTGGATACTGGCAATTCGACTCGACCAGCTACCAGATCAACGGCCAGACGAGCCAAAACACCAATGCCTCACCGGCTATCGCGGACACTGGCACCAGTTTGGTTCTCGTCGATGATGAGGTTTTGCATGCTTATTATGCTCAGGGTAAGACAAGAAGTCCATCACACTGTTGCGTTCATCACTGACACCAAATCTTAGTTCCTGGGGCGCAAAACAGCAACGCGGCAGGGGGCTACATCTTCCCTTGCTCTACTACATTGCCTTCTTTCGGTGTCGCTATCGGGTCGACCGGATACTATGGAACGATTCCTGGCGACGCCATCAACTACGCCAACTACAAAGGAGGCTTGTGCTTTGGCGGGATCCAGAGTAACGCAGGACAAGGACTGTCCATCTATGGCGACGTCTTTTTGAGACAGGTCTTTACGGTTTTCAATGGCCGGGAGCCCAAGATTGGTTTTGCGAACAAGCCTTGATTATGATATTTTCTACGAAGGTAGTATGCAATTCTAGCCCCGCGAAGACCGTCAAGAATTAATGTACGTTGGACGATCAGCGATCTGACCCACTCTTTGCTTTTTGAAGTGTGGAGAAGGGAGAATGGCACAAAACCAGAATGACGAATCAGACGAGGCGGATTACTGTATCTTGTCCATCTCCAGCTTCGGATCGTCGTGTCACATGTGATTTCGCTATGTCTTTTGCTGTTGTCCCTGGATGATTGTGTGGTTGGGAGTTCCTCACATTCATAAGTCAAGAGACGTCGTCTGACAGGACAGAGTCGACATTTATTTCCATCCACTGTATTGGTGTATATCTACATACGTCAAGCGACCTGAGAGCCTGTCATACTTGTCAGGCTAGGGTAGTGTGCAGGTGACTTCAACGTCGCGCCGCAATCGCTGGTCGCGAGCTGGCAGTGGAGGTCAGGCTTATCTCCACCAAGCCATCTGCGTACCTCCGACGCCCCGGTTCTGTTCTCTTTATGGTCTTGAATTGACTGCTATCTTTCTCTCTGCATCATTCGTAATCACACCAAGACTGTCGCACGCAGATCCTCTTGAGACCCCGCATCGCTCTGGATACTGCTTCTCGTCCATATCATCCTGTAAGCCCTCGTTCGCCCTTCTCCTCCGAGGAGAACCTCAATTCCCCCGCGCCTTACTCACTTTCAACTCAGGCACAGAAACCCGAGTACAATTCGACGACCCGTCAAAGATACATTTATGTGGTACCTGCTGATCCGGAGTGATGGACCGGCAGTCTGCTACTGCACATGGTCATCCTGCGACTAATATTCAATTCCCTTCCTTTGACACACAACAACCATCACAAACCGGCCTCGGTAGTGCGATACCGGACCCGCGATACCAGTTTCAGTCAACCAGCCAGCAACTCCAGCAATCACAGCAACCACAACAAGCGTCGCAGAAAAAGTCGCGGAGAAGCAGGAGGAAGACAGGCGCCGAAGACCAGGATGATGCTTCCAAAAGACGCTGCGTGAGCACCGCCTGTATAGCGTGCAGGTACGCGCCATCTGAGGCTGTATCACCTAATTCTGAAGACTGATATTCGACAGAAAGCGCAAATCGAAATGCGATGGCAATACACCTGCTTGCGCCGCGTGCTCGCAGGTCTACGGCACAGAATGCATCTACGACCCGAACAGCGATCATCGTCGAAAAGGCGTGTACAAGAAAGATGCAGATGCGCTGAAGACGAGGGAATCAACTCTGCAAACACTGATACAGGCTATATTGAATTATCCCGAAGATGAAGTCCCCGCATTGGTCGCACAGATCCGCACTTGTGAAAACTTGGACGATGTAGCCGAGGCTATAACAGCAAAGGAGAATGGAGAGGAAGAGGAGGAAGATGACGAGGCCGATACCAGCCCACTCACGACCACCCAGGGACAGACGACGCCACCAATGTTTGAGCAGCAACTGGGAACAAAGATGGGCGAACTGCGACTCGATGACGGATCAGTACGATATATTGGAGGCACTTCACATCTGCTCTTCTTGAACAATGCAGCAAATGCCGGGGCACAACAGACTGCCGAACAGTATCAGCAGCAAGACGATCCGATTACTTCTTGGACTGATGTCGCCAAGGATCCGGAGCTGGTCATGCATCTCCTGAACATGTATTTTACCTGGCACTACTCCTTCTTCGCCTGTATCCCGAAGTCGCTATTCTACAGAGACTTTTCATTAGGGAAGCCGCCGGCTGATACGAGAAGAAAGACCGAGTTCTGTACACCACTGCTGGTCAACGCCATGCTGGCGTTAGGCTGCCATTTCACATCCCTCCCCGGAGCGCGAAGCAATCCTGAAGACTCTGCTACTGCCGGCGATCATTTCTTCAAGGAGGCCAAAAGACTACTGATGGAGAATGACGAGCTGGATACCCCCAAACTCACGACCGTACAAGCACTCGCTCTTATGTCGGTTAGAGAAGCAGGATGCGGACGAGAAGCGAAAGGATGGTCGTACTCCGGTATGAGCTTTCGCATGGCATTTGATATGGGTCTACATCTCGACTCCGACACTCTTGCTGCAGGCACCACGACCGATAGGAGAATGGACGAGGGCGAAGCAGATGCGAGGCGTATAACATTCTGGGGATGCTTTCTCTTCGACAAATGCTGGTCGAACTATCTCGGACGTTTGCCGCAATTGCCGCTGAACATTATTACCTGCCCAAAGATCGATGTCTTCCCTGACGAGGACAGTACGAACTGGGCCCCTTGCACAGACTCTGGCTTTAGCTCGGTACATCTGCAGCCTTCGAGGACAAGAGCAGTCGCTCTACAGATCAGCAGTCTTTGCGAGATTAGTAGCGATCTGATCAAGTTCTTCTATAATCCTGGCGAGACATCAGATCTCGCGAAACCGAAAGGCAAGCAGGCCGAGCTGAAGAAATTAAGTGAGATCCACTCGAGGCTGGAGTCCTGGAGGCGCGACTTGCCCAAAGAGATGGAACCTAAAGAGGGCGGTCTGAGCAGTGTGCTCATTATGCATATGTTCTTCCAGATTCTCTTCATTCATCTCTTCCGACCCTTTCTCAAGTACAACGCCGCAACCTCGCCTCTACCATCCACAATATCACCACGAAAAGTATGCACCCATGCGGCAACGATGATTTCGAAACTGCTACGGCTCTACAAGCGTTCCTTTGGATTACGCCAAATACCAAATATATGTGTCTACATAGCGCATACGGCCTGTACCATACATTTACTCAATCTTCCCAACAAGGACGCGCGTAGAGATATCATACACGGGGTCAAGCATCTCGAAGAGATAGCTGAAGGTTGGCTATGCGCTCGCCGAAACCTAGGCATCCTCTCGACACTGACTCGCCAATGGGCAGTAGAGTTACCAGAAGAGGCAGCCGCAGTTCTCGCTCGAACCGACGCAAAGTTCGGCCCCTACAGCATCGAATCGACGTCTCCGTCAGCAAAGCACGACGAACCATCACTAATGCAGAATGCAGCAGCAGCATCATACGCTCCGGTGACGAACTACGACCCCAAACAGCATAATCTCCATCAACCACAAATACCGGAACCTCCGCCCTTGTTCCAACAATCCAATCCACCATTTCCTCCTCCACAACATCCCCGCCTACAACAGCAACCGCAACAACAGCCTACGCAACTACCGCAGCATCGACGTCAGCCCACGCAGCAAGACATCTACGGCACAATGCCCTCGAGACCTACAGACACAATGCCACATCCTCGTGGCTCGAACCTCTCGAACTCGTTCGCAGGCTCCACAGCAAGCCCAAGCGACATGTTCGGAGGCGTCGAACAGCTCCTTCGGGACAGCAGCGACTGGGTCTTCCATGACCAAGCCTCGCTTGCTTCTGGACTGGGGAACTGGGGTATGCAATCTGGCGGCGCCTGGGGGCAAGGATTGGGCGACGATATCATGGGTAACCCAAATACCACTGGCAGTCCGAGTTGGGCCGAAGTCGGCATGAGTCCTGCTAGTGCCATCGACAGCCAGGGGCAGGCTCAGTTTGGTATGGTTGGACTTGGTGGTAACGTGGGCGCCGCTACAGGGAGCGGAGCCGATGTCAATGGTGGCAGTAATGGGATGATCTTCAATAGCCTGGGCGGATACGATGAGGAGGGTTGGTATAGATGATGATTGATCGTGGGACTGTCGGATGCGGAAGTGGTGCAGGCACGGATCTACGGATGTGATACCCGGACGTTGCTGGTTTTCGCTTCGATATACACGACTGGAAATGTTTCATGACTCACGGTCGATTTATTTCTACATACACATTATCTTGCCGTCCGACCCTACGTCCGATCATGAAAGAGCGCACACGAAAGTCAATTTACAGTCGTGCCGGGTTCGCTGATGTGCTACACAGTACTCTCACATGGTTGCATGTCGGTAGTATTCGTTGAAGGGCATAGCCGAGTTCCAGCTCAACACACTACGCAGTAGGACATTCCATGCCCAGCCATACCAGTAGACCATCAGCCTACTTCGAACGATCTCACCTGAAAAGCATGTAAATACGAAGGTTTCTAATGGACACCCGATCATATGTATATTCTTTCGAAAAGCCACATGGGCAATACAGAACGCCGCGCTGATGCCATAAAACGTGTCATTCTCATCTGGTTGAAGCAAAAGTATGTTCGTACAGCCTCTCTCGCAAGGTCGCCGCTATTTATGCCTCGCGCTCAGAGCTCTTAGCCCGTGGAGCAAGCACAACAGGCGGACCAGTTCCACTCCTAGCTCTTCTCTCCCTCTCGCCAGTTCCTGGCGCCATGCCACTAGACCCAGCACGGCGTCCACCAGATTTCTGCGCCGCGAACTTCTCGCCCGCACCACGCACCCATTCGTCCTCGTCGTCCTTTCCGAGCCAATACGTCCTCGGGAAAGAAATGAGAAATCGACCGAGCCTGCCTCTCCAGCCCTCGCCCTCTTCGCGCCCGGCGCGGAAAGGGTTCTCCGCTAGCGTCTTGCTGCTCTCGCCCTCGGAGACGTAGCCTGGATTCCGCTGTGACGATGACAGGATGTATTGACGCAGCATGCCGCGCGCGTAGGCCATGACGATCAGGCACATGTAGAGCCGCACCAGCCAGAGGGAGCCCATGACGAGAATGCTCATGACGCTTCCGCTTTGGAACACTGCTTGATTGAGCGCGTTGCCCTCGTGGCCGATGGTCACGGCGTCGCCCGAGGTCGGGTCGGCGATCACGTCGACGTGATCGACATTGTACTCTGGGTTCGTGAAGCCTGCTGTGTCGTTCATCGTCTTGCCGCCGGGTACAGGCAGTTTCCCCTCCAGTGGTTCCGAGCCGTCAGTCAGATGCTGGGCGAGCAGCACGAACCAGCCGAGTCCAAAGAGGGTTGTGTAGACAATGTTTATGAGCGAGTCGATGACGTAGATCCAGGCGAGAGCGAGGTTCTGTAGCGGAGATTGGTGTAATCGGATGTGTGGTGCGAGGTAAAGACAGAGGACCAGGACGCCGACGCTGTAGACGTACATGCTGAATTGAAGGGCGGAGAGGTGGTAGCCGGTGAAGAGCGCGAGGATGCCATAAAAGCCGCTCACTTTGTTGATGAGGAGTGTGAGGACCGAGAGCTCAGTGCCTGTGCGAAGGGAGACTAGGTAGAGGAATGTCTGTAGTTGGCGGTGGTCAGTACTCGGAATGGTCTCTGTTAGGCAGAAGCGTCAGAGGTCGTACCTTAGGCCGCGGTATGCGGAAGATGCGTGGAAGAGGCATGGTTGACGTATGTCTTGTCTGCGTAGGCGTCCAGGTGTATTTGCGACAGATGAAGACGAGGAAAGGTTGTACTGTAGAAAATTACAATGGCGGATGCGCCGGCGTGGGATTGAAACCAGAGGCCGTTTGATTGCGCTTGTCACCTCAGGCAATTACGCAGGGGCGTCAGAAAAGCGCCGCAGAACGCCAAGACACGCGTGAACAACGTCGATGCATGCACAATTATCGAGCATAAAATCTCGGGCGGATGTATGTGACGTTTTCATGAGACGTTCTCTACGATCAACGACAACCAAGGACGCTCGTGAACGATGCAATATACATGGTAATTCACATTGGTCTAGATCAAGCAAAGCTTATGATCGTGTATGAAGTCATCAGAGTGTCCTATCTACAAAGACGACCAAGTAACGCCTCCAATGCTTCTTTGCACGGTATTCGCCTAAACAAAATGCGAGTGCAATAAAATGCGCTATCTCCTTTAATACTCAGCGACAGACTCGCTCCTGTCCATCTTGACCTTCTCCATGGTTCTCTCCTCGATGACCGAGTCTGGTGTGACTCTAGCGTATCTGACGGTAGACCAGACTGATGGTGATTCTCTAAAGATCATGTCGATATCCTCGAGCTTGCGACCCATTGTCTCCGGGTAGAAGAAGTAGATGGAAGCTGGGATACAGGCTCCAATGACAGCGTAGACGATGTAGTATCTGTATCCGATGGTCTCGATGGCAACAGGAGTGATCATGATCACGACAAAGTTCCTGGGAAATGTCAGTAACTGAAATGGCTAATGCTCGAAATTGGAGAACGTACCATAGCCAATGGTTGGCGGTCGATATACTCGCCATGGCGACTCTCAGTCTGACGGGAGCAATCTCGGTGGCGTACAAGAAGTTGGCACCGAGGAAACCAATTGGGATGAAGAAGTTGAACAAGAAGATGAACAGCACACTGACGATCTGGGCGGCCAGATCAGATCTTGGAAAGGATGTGGCCACAGCCAGACCAGTCATGCAAGCCGACATGCCGACACCGCTGAACATGAAGACAGCTCTGCGTCCGAACCTGTCAATTGTGAAGAAGGCGACGAAGCAGCTCAGGAACTTCCAGGTCAAGCAGCCGCCAGAAAGAATACGAGAAGTCTCGGGGCCGAGCGCAAGACCTTGCTGGAAAATGACGGTCGAGTACACAGAGATGAGGTTAGAACCGCACATTTGCTGGAAGAACTGGAGAACGATGCAGAGCAAGAAACGGTAAAGAAGCTTGTCCTCGCCCATCTTGAACATATCGGTGAAGGAAGCAGCAGATATCGTAGCTTGCTCGAGGGATACCTCAACATAGTCGAGTTCCGAGGTAACCTCCGGAGCGTCTTCAGGCAGACCGCGAAGAGCGGCGAGGGTATAAGCGGCGTCAGTACGGCGGCCCTTGAGCATCAGCCAGCGAGGAGATTCTGGCAAGAAAAAGACAGTCGACATCAGGACGAGGGAGAAGAAGCAGGCGATGGCGATTGGTGCACGCCATGTGATTGGACCGGTCTTGAACTGGTAGAAGCCAAGGTTGATCCACGCCTCGAGGATGTATCCAAGAGAGATGAAGCAACCGTCAAGGACGACGTGCTTACCACGGTTCTTGGAGTTGGAACATTCGGATTGCCATGTTGGAACGGTACCACTGAGCATACCGACACCAGCTCCAAGAATGAAGCGTCCAATGATCAATTGTGGCAGCTGGAACGCGGAAGCCTCGAGGATTTCTCCGATGAGGGTTAAGAGTGCTCCAGCGAAGATGACGGGGCGACGGCCAAACCTGTCAGCGGTCCAAGAGACGGAAAGACATCCGGGTAGTGCTCCCAGTGTGAAGACAGCGACGACAAGTCCTTGGATAGTGGCACGTTGGGCCTTAAGCTCGCCCTTGGCGTCAATGGTGTCGATGGTAGTGAAGGTATGAGCGAAATCGGGGAGGTTGACGAGGCCACCCATTCCAGACTGGTTATAACCGAAGAGGACGAAGGCTGGAAGGACGACGGTGAGAAGCTGAGCGACCGTCAAGGCGCCGCCTCGTAGGCCGAACAGGAATTTTGGCATGGTTGGTGGATATGGTCTTCTTCTTCTCGGAACCGCGAGTAGGAAAAGTCGCACAGGAGAGGCTGAGAGGAGACGAAAGAGAAACGATACGGCACAGAGGGCTTTAGAGGAATTTTCTACTGTGCTCTGAGCTAGAAACCCACGGGGACTGCCCACGGGGCAAGAGGCCCTTTACATGTTGGGAAAGCCGTAAAGGTGGACCATGATAACGGTGTTGTGGGTTGTTGTTCTCATCTGGACCGGAGTCGCTTACAAGTTGGTAACAGTGCTCGTCCGGTAGCAGCAGTATGGAACGGTCTAGCGATTTGACCCGTTCATTGGATCTTTTCATGTGGTGAATCAAGGTGGGACCCGACTTGGCGGTTGTTCGGGGCCGAGCACACACGAAACTTACAGCTGGTTGGAAAATTACCTGTATACAGCTAAGATAGCCGTACTAGGTGAGGTGGTCTTCATGCAGTACGCACCTTCACTTACTGAGTTGAAGTTGTGTCAAGCAGTGGACCGTCTTACAGGTGCTGTCGAGTGATACTCGTTATTTTGCACGTGGAAATGCTTCGACATGCCAAGCGACTGGGTACTCTTGTCGAGCAGCCTTTCGCGTGGGAGTGGGAGCAATGAGTGGTGGAGGGTCGGTGGCCGAAAAACGTCGAAGGTTTCGGGCCTTCTTTTGCTGCGATTGCGTCTTGATATCGGCATCTGCGGGGACTGCTGGTGCTGCCGGGGTCGACTTCTGCACCCCAGCGTGGTTCCGAAGCAACTTCTAATTAAGCCAAGGCTAGAATGACCAGGACCAAGCCGCTAAGATGCTCGGCGCATGCAGTTATCACTTCATCCGGCAAGCTAGGAAATTCGACCCGAGCATACCGTCTTTCATCTTCGTTTCTTCATAACATTGCACTACAGCTGGTAACTTGCCCGTGACAGAAATAGCAGTGTCGTCGGCGTGATGACATCAACAATCAGCCATAACGGTTGATATAGACAGTAAGCTCGTGACCAACTTCCTTCTCGAATAGTGACCGAATCTTCCCCGCAGCATCAACGACCATTGACATGATACCACGATACAGAACGAAGCTGCATAGGTCGCACCGTGGTACCTGAATAGAATGGCAAAGACGTCACCACTCAGGTTGCCCACTGCGCCGACGGTACCGCTCAAGATACTGTTGGCGTGAGGGTGAACGTGAGGCACAAGTGCACAATTGGAAGACGCGAAGATTTCGATCTTGCATCAACCCTACCATACCGGCCGTTGATTATTAAAGTTCCACGTGTGGCCTCTTGGAGTATTCCCTAGGGAGCAGCTGCATCTTCGTTGTGCAGATCGGTTTATTACTTGGCTCGAGCAATGGTGAGATTGTGTACGAGAATGTCAAGCCAGCTTGGCAAAAGGTGAGAAACTCGAACAGACCATGTAGGATTTTGAAGCCATCCGCCCAAGCTACCCACCTTACAAAGGAAGCACGAGCTGCTGACTCCGATGCTGTGTAATGATCGAGCCAAAAGAAAGAGCAGGAAGAGAAATGGCAAAAGGAAAGCGATCTGGCGAAATGATTCCGCCCGGGCTCGAACCGGGGACCGCCTGTGTGTTAGACAGAAGTGATAACCAACTACACCACAGAACCAATAGGCTTGCTTGGAAGAAGCTGGAATTAGAACATTCATAATCGCCAATGTCAACGATCGCGTGAAAAGAACTAGGCTTGGTCCGCTCACACGCTGGTGCTTACGGCTGACTCGCATATCCATAGTAAGCAGAACGGATCAATGATCTTCGCCCAAGCATTTCCATGTATAGCTGGATTGTGATCCCGCAGTGAGCCTTGTGCGGCTGACAACATGATCATGTGAGGTAGACACGTCTCCTGGTAAGTTCGCTCATTCAACCACCTTTCCAAAGACTCCTCGTTATATACTCCGATCAAGCAGCCATCGCCGCGGCGCAGCAGTATTGCAACATGTCGAAGCCCTCAATCATCCTCGTCCCCGGATCATGGCATCATCCGAAGCATTACGAAGACCTCTTGCACGCTCTCGAAGCCAGCGGGTATGAGACTGAGGTCGCCTTGGTTCCAACTACTCATGCTGAGCACGACAAAGCTTCTCAAGATATCCCAGACGACATAGAATTCGTCAAGAAGACCATTCACAAGCACCTCGACCAGGACAAGAATGTCGTTCTTCTCGGCCACTCATACGGCGCCATCCCAGCTATGGCATCGTGTACAGGTCTAGACACAGAATCTCGCACAGCAAGCGGCAAGTCAAGCAGCGTCGTTGGCATCGGCTGCATCCCCGGCGCAGTCCCTTCTCCAGGCATCACCCTCGCCAGTATGTTCGGTGGTAAACCCCCGCCGTTTTTCCAAATCGAAAACGATCTATCCATGCCAACAGGTGGAAAAGGCCCAATGTATCTCTTCTACAACGACATCTCCGAAGAAAAAGCCAAGCAGCACATCCCGCTCTTCAAGTCGCAGTCCGTAAAAATACCTTACGCAGCGGCCCCAGATGTCTTCACGCCCTGCAAGAACATCCCGATTGGCTACATTATCTGCACCAGGGATAACGTGCAAAACTCAGCGAGCCAGTATCAAACTGTCAACGGATTGATGGCCAAGGGATTCAAAGTTTACGCCGAGGAGGCCGAGTCCGGCCATAGTGTGTTTCTGAGCAAGCCGGAGGAGACGGCCAGATTTGTCCGTAGACTTGCTGGAGAGGACATCGAGACTGGGTTCAAGCCATACAAGCCGCAACCATAGATGCTGTTAGGCTCAGGGGGTTGTGCACGAGGATCCGGACACCATGGTAGTAGTTCCATAGATTGTGGTATTCGTTATGGCTCATGACGAAGACTCTCCCTAGATGATCAGATCCCTATCTCTGGCTTCAATCTCGGTCATCCTGCCAAAGTCGAGCTTCATCAGAAGTCTGTCAACACCGCCTCCTTCTCTCCACGGCACAAAGCCTCCCGTTTCCACTCCAGTGAGGTCTTTGTACCGTCCAGACCCAATCCTCTCTTCGTCCAGCTCGCGCAATCTCGCCACGAGACTCTTCATGTCGCTATCTGTGCGCTTGCGGGCTCTATCCAGCTCCAAAGCCACCTGCGCCTCCTCGTTGGTGGTGAATTGAGATACTGCATCCGCAGGACATATGTCGATCTCTGACCTTAATGCCTGTAGACGTTCGAAATAACCTATTAGCATATCGATGTTACTGACCATCGTTCGAAGAGTTCGGGTATGTTGATCGTCCGTCAGCAGTATTGCGTACACCAGAGAAGCCAGAAAAGCACGGTGTCCTGTTGCAAGAGTCTCCGGGTCGTGGTGCAGGGCTTCGTTGTCGTCTGGGTGCAAGGACAGGTCGTGCATCTTCCCCATCAGGACAAAGTCGTCATTCGAGGGCGGCCGCAAGGTTTCACCTTGTAGATGTGGTTGACCGAGTGCCCATTTCATATAATGATCCCACGAGCATTTCACAATCTCACCCTCAAGGTATGCAGACATTTCCGAAAGCAAGAAAAGTGCGGAGCTGCAAGTGGCCCACACTTTTCTCAACGATGCATGCCTCTGTGAGTCCTTCTTGTTGTCTATATCCAGAAGTCGCCGTCTCGCACCCGTGAGTCTCCACAAGCCTGATAGCCTGTGGTGTGACCTCCGAATTACCAGGAGATATGTATTGATGTAGGAATACTGCTCAAGGTCTGCTGGCGCCAGGAAGAGGTCTAATGGCGGATTCAGTTGTATAACAAGCTTACTTGCGATAGGGAAGAAGACGTCCAGGAAGATGGTCCGTCGGGAGTGATTAAGCGAGTCTTTTGCTTGGCCATCAACAGACAGGGGCACGGCACCCTCAACAGCGCTCTCAAGATGTATCGACTTCGACGCCTCTTCGAGAAACAGCAACCTCTCATGGTCGGTCTCTACCACTGACAAAGCCTTCCATGTACGTGTCATGGTCTCAGTGAGCTCGCCCTCGGTGACACGACCTCTCCGCATACTCTTGGCTAGATCGTTCGGTAACATGTGCCCCATACTTGCTTGTCTTTGTTGTTGTCTGTTCTCTGACTCGACAACGAAAGCAGATGCAAACTCGCCTTTCTCGAGTAGGAAGAAGGACCGTAATAGTCGCAGACATAGTCTGATCTCTCGAGGCGATAACAAATGTTGGAGGATATTTTTCGACAGCGAGTGACGGATGCATGCGACAGCACGTGAAAACACCACATGGGCGAGCGGGAATGTCAATTGAGTAAGAAATCTCAGGTGATCTCGTTTGAGCTGGCTGTGATCTGGTATTCCACCGACTGTCGGATGGTCTTTGTCTTTGTCGTACTGGTTGAGTTGATACAAGGATTTGCCTATAAACAGCATCGATGCCGCTGTCTGAGGTGAGACAAAAGCCGGTAGTTTGCGGACAGACAAGCGGAAAACTGCTTGGTCGGCTTTCGACTGAGGTTGGTCGATATCGACAAAAAAGTCCTCGGATCCAAATTGAGGTAAACGACCATGTAATAACCACGGTGATAATTGCTTGAGCCAGGCCGATTCAGCGATCCTACTGAGTGCTGTAGCCGCAGAAGCGATCTCTGGATAGCCAGTTTGTGACTCGGAACGAAGATAGTCAATGATTCTTGCACCAGATGCTTCCTCGGTGGGCGATGAAGTCGCCGATTGAGCTTGTGGCCTCATCGTGATGCTGGCCCGCCAGTACCAGTCCATAAGTCGGTGCCATTCTTCGAATTCTCCAACAACTGCAGCTAACGGAACAATGTTATATGCGCCTACCACATCGGGGTCCTCGGACAATATTGAGCTTTCAACGCTGAGTATCTTGTCTTGGAAGCGCTTGAGATGAACGTGCAGGAGTGAAGAAGCAACAGCTCTTACGATCATTGACGAATGATTGGTAACAACATGTCGTAGATGTGCACGAAGCTGTCGATGGACGAGGGCCAGTCTTCCGAGGCTCTCGAGCATTGCCGCCTCGGCGGGTGCCAAATCTGGAAAGTCATGGTTGATTGTTCCATGATTGAGTTCGTGATTGTTTGGAGACTGTGATTTAAACAGAGGACTAGGGTGACCTGACAAAGCCAGCAGGACTTCGTGAAGCATGTTCAACTAGGTAGGCGGCGCCGTGTGGCCATAGACATGCATGCGGTGTCGACTGTATGTGAAGTGCTCACGTGACACGCTGTTGATGTCGCGTTCGACGTGAACTGTCTGGCGTGTTATCGTACCGCGGTTGCCGTTCTCTACGAAGCTTCAGTACTGCTTACGGTAGGAGCAGTACTCGGTCAGCTTGACACGCGTTAAGTGGGGTGATAGCGTGGTCAAGCGAAGGGTCGAACAATTGCCTCAGACTCAGTGGAGACTAATCGGCATTGCTCTCCAGCTGTCAGATGCCGACACGATTGGCGTAGAGCATGTTCAGATTCCTGATTGATTTGGAGGCTGTGAAGATAGGCTTCTTCCAGAAGTGGCTCAAGTCCCATGCAGCTGTCGTTCCGGCCAATAGAGCAGCATTTATATGTGCGGAGAAGCTGGCGCGATCGTTCTATCGGAACGGGAAAGAGCAACCAACCATCATATCATTGCGACTCGGGCGTAGCGCAGTTGCCCGCTTGGATTGGAGGCCGACTGCGGCAAGCACCAACTTACCCTACCCCACCTTCCCACTATTGGCCACTGCAAACGTTCGATTGAGGTGAATCAACCCAGTCCGTCGATTGATCCCGGTCTGCCTACAAAAGCAACCAACACATCCTACAGTACACTTCTCCCTCTTTCCACCCCTTACCTGACTGACAATTGCATCTTGCGCAGCACCACAGTCACTGTTCTCCATTAGTAAGTGCTCGATTCCATCTCAATCACATCATCGGACTTTGGCGGTCAACGGCCGTATTACCCCGCAGCACTGCAGGCATCACCAGGACTAACAAGCTCCCTCGCAGACTGAACTGCCACCTATACCAACCTAGACACTTTCATCAAATCCAATCAGAACCTCAAGCACTTCACACATCAAAATGGACAAAATCCGTCAGAAGCTCGGTAGAACCTTGAGCATGAAGGACAGAGATAGTAAGTCACGCTGTGCATGTAGATGAAGGCTTGACATGGGCACTGATACGATACAGCCGAGAACAACGACCATGATGAATACGACGACGCCGATGATGAGACCACCGGCAACCTCCACCGCGAAATTGAGTCTGCAGAGACCGAGAACCACCCTGCCGGCAGACCGGGCTCGTTCCTGAACCGTCTCATTTCTCACGGCAACAAGAAGACCGAGGAGGAGCTCGCCGCCGGACACACCACATCCAGCACTGGACATCAGTACACTACTACCACCCAGCAGTAGAGTATGTAGAGACAAGAGAGGGCAATGAGTTGCAGACTCCAGTCGTATACTATGATGAGCATTGATGCATTGGGCAAACAGGGACCGGGGTAGCATGCAGCAGTCCTGGTAGCATGGTATACATTCATTCGACATAACAACGAAAACACTGAATTACGATTACCTGTTGTCCCAACTGTGCTTGAGCTGAACCGTGGAGAACCTGATGAACTGCCATGATCGCAAGGTCTCACGCGCATTCGTCCTTGTATCCTGGATATATACAAGGGTCCACGAAGTCTATTTAGGGCCCAGATGCTGATTAGATCTTCCGGATTCGGGGTGGTAAAATGCCGCAGAACACAAGATCTATGTCAGGTACCATCTCACCATAGGTGTCACGTGTGAGAGACTCGTGAAAGATACAACTGGTGAACGATGCTAAATGACTACCCAAGAACCACACGTCAAACCCTCCCTGGCGTAGCGTTCGAGAGCCCACACCCTCAAAGGCCCTCGACTTGACATACTAAACCACTGACGGGGCCGAGTCTCATCATAGTGACGGGGCCGAGTCTCATCATAGTGTCCAGATCTCGTGATTTCCTGTATGGGACTGGCTCGTCACAGCTCTTGACACGACTGCAGAGTAGTGAAGCTGTTTACCTTTCACAACTTCCATACGGCGTAAGACAGACTTCTCGATACATCATGAGAGTACACCGAGGTCGTCGCTGCTTGCCTGACTTCATATATATACGGTCGAATATGCGAGCACCGATAGTTCTCAATCTGCTAGCCAACCAGAGGCTGCAATTGCCACAGTCCATCACGTCGCCTTGTCTCACGGGGTCTGTAGATGTTGTATGATAGTAAAGGTCATCAACAGTACGAGACCGAGAGCGAACCCGAACCCGAGAATGGTCCTTGGCACGATCCTGAAAACACAGCACCGAGGACAATCGACTCGGCCTTCTTTGCGCCACAATTGACCATGCGCACGAAATACAACATAGCGCGACATACAGTCGAGGCTATTCCCAGTCGAGCAAAACGTCGTCTTCTCAATGGCTACTTCATTTGTCCACCGTGATGCGCGCGGCACAGCTAGTCCTCCAAGTGGTCAATTCGACTAGACTCAGCACAATGATAGCCCGTGGATGAAGTGCCTCGAGAGTCATTTCCACCTTCTTGTCCCTTGTAGTGGTGTGGTGACGGAAGAACCAGCCTTGTGGGATGAATAGACACTTCGGTGGTCGGCGAGAGTGCACTAGAAGTTCGCGACTGTCTGTCCTGACATCGCTCACTCTATACGACATCTCTACTCCAAAACCCTTCCATGCCGGGTAAGTAGGAGACCAGACGAAAGTTCCCAAGAGCAATCAGACCAATGCATGCTCATGGTTGTCGTCGTCTATTTACGCCATGGTTACACAACAGTCTGGTCATAGGTCGAAAAATCCCCTCCGCCCTGCATCCTGGGGAGTCTCTTGGTGCGCCTGTCATGCTGCACGCCTCGAAGATGCAGCCGGTTGTATTTCAGCTGCCCGGTGTCAGCCGTGTCGACAGAGTCTAACACCTGTTGGTACCACAATCACGTCAGACGGCGTGGTTGCTCTGCAAACTAATGTATTGGAGCCGGTATTGCATACTTTACAGATCGATTCGCTGAGACCGAGCCGCCATCAATCGAGCAAGCCTTGGACAAAGCGTTCTGTGCTGCCCTCCTATATGAAGGAGACCTACACTCGACCACAATGGGCCTCGTCAATGCAACCAAGCTGAGAGGTCTCGTTTCATACTTATCACGATGCGTCTTTCCCTCGTTGCAGTTACCTTTACTCACGCCTCTGTGGTATCTGCCCTTGTTCAAGGCAACTGCACTGTCACTGACCCTTCACTTCGATGGCTCACCAACAAACTCTCTCCTCAGGCCGCGACCGCCTGCCGCGGCCAACCTCTGCAACTCAAGAACGCGGGCCGATACTGGGGTGAACAATACGGCAAAAATGCTTCCGTCGTCGTCTATCCCATCACAAAAGAAGACGTCAGCTATGCTGTCCAGGCCTCCAAGCGCTCTCCCGATTTTGCGTTTGTTTGTGGTGCTCACAGTATGACTGGAGCTTCATCCGCGACTGGCTTCATCATTGATCTGTCGTGGATGAATACGACCGAAATCTTGCACAACGTTACTGTTGGTGATACAACCATTGATACAGCTGTCGCCTATCAAGGAGGCGCAACCTGGGGTGGAGTCAACAACGCCACTTATGGTTCAGGATATTGCGCCGTCGGTGCTCGCGTATCGAATGTAGGTGTTGGAGGTTTCTCGCCCGGTGGTGGTATTGGTTTCTTGGCTGGAACATATGGGTACGCTACAGATCGATTACGTGCCATGGAGGTCGTCCTCATGACCGGACAAATCGCTTGTGTCACCAAGACCAACCAGTATTCGGATCTGTTCTTTGCGCTCCAAGGTGGAGGTGGTCAATTCGGCATTGTGACCAAATTCTACCAAGAGGCAGCTCGCGAACCTCTCGTCTCGGATATATCGATCTGGACAGTGGCCAACTCATCAGTAGAACAAGTCAAGCAGAACACGGTCGACTGGTTCAACAACAATGACGATCCGTATTCGCTGATGTACTACGCTTTCGGATACGTACCTCGGAACCTTGCTACCGGTGCTTCCGGCATTCAGAACATACTCGTTGGTCTAAGATTTGGTAACCCTACCAATTCGAATCAGAAGGACTTTAATACGACTTTTGCTCCGCTCTTGGCGAATCTCGAGATCGCTTCGCAAGCAAGCTACAGTCTACCGTACGCCTTCTTGACCGATACGCTCGACGGCTTCTTTCCTTATGGCTTCCGCCGCGGGTTCTATGGTCCACAGACGACCAACATTTCTGTCGACTATCTGTCGCAAGTCGCCAGAACCTACAATTCGTACATAGCCCAGCAGCTTTCAAAGGGTGACCCTGCACCGACCGCGCTTTGGGCTCTTCAGTACATGTATCCCGGATTGAACGGCAATTTGCCTTCTTCCGACTCTGCTACTGCATGGCCGCACAGTATTGCTGGTCACCAAACCCTATTCTCGCCATCCTGGAATCTGGCCTCAGACGACAGCATCGTCAATAGCCAGACCATAGCGTTCAACCAAATTACACACGAACAACAGAAGAAACTCGGCGAGGTCCTCGCTGACTATCCCAATTATATTTCACCCGACGCTACGGGTCGCTCGGTATACGGCGACAACATCGAACGACTCATCGAGATCAAGGCCAAGTACGATCCTCATTGCCGCATCCACAACGGCCGAGTCTTTGCGTCTCCAGCCTGTCTCAGCCTCGGAAAGGCCAACTTATTCGCATAGGCTTGTTTGGGCGGACAGATTCATCGCGTGCGATGGTACATAGGAAACGCAAGATTCCAAGGGAGGATTGACTGTCGCTTTTGCGGCGTGACGAACGTTACGAATGGAAAGTACCACCTGTATGGGTACCTACAGCGTGCCATGACTACCACTCTACTCTGGCATAGATACCTTTTAATGTCAATCGATAATACCACGCGGTTGTGTGTTAGAAGCCTTGAGCCCGTCAGTGCGTTACACAGCCGGTCGTGGTTGACACCAGCGGTCTTTCCATGGCCGGTAGATCGGTCAGATACAGAACGCGACCTTTAACGACAGCAAATATGCTGTACAGCCTCTTGCACCAACCACACAACATCGTGACACCGTTTGCCTTACAGCCACGTTTCCGGTGAAACTGTGAAAGCCTAACGCGATTTAACAAATCATTTTGTCGTGCTCTTGCCGTCACCGCCGAGAGCCCATCTCTCGAAGAGGTCTTTGCGCAACGCCAAACCACGAGGGGACCACGGTGTTCCGGCCGGCTCCAGGGCGGATATTGATTGCAATCGCTAACAAGATTAGCGTGCCATTTCCCTTCTCTTTTCTTGCGGATTATCATTGTCCATTGCTATGCTGTATCAAATCACGCTATCTCATCTACAAGATAATACGGCGACGACGACGACAACGACGACGTGGCATGTGCATCAGTAGCCTTGTTCGCTTCTCGTTTGGATGCAGGGTAATTCGTTGTAGATAGAGTTCATGAACTCGATGCTTTTTTCAATCTGCCGGACCACGAACTATAATACCTGTACCCGACTTCTCCACTTTGCCCCATGGAAACCTTCGCGGATGCTGCCTTTCGCTCAGCTGTCTCTTGTTGTCACTCTCATCCGGCCACTGTTTGCGTCCTGTCGTTGTTGCTGATCTTCAAGTTTTCAATTCGCGGTCCTTTCCAAGATATGATGTCGTTTGTTGCCATTTGAAAGCGAGTCGATTGCGCCTGCCGGTCTGCTGTGCTTACTCCAATCACGACGATAATTTCATATACCGAGCACCTCTGGTTACTCCCAGCGTCCTCTCGTTCACTACTTTGTTTCTCCTGCATCGGGCTCCGTTATCGCGGCCTCTTTTCACGTCTTCCTACATATCGCTGGACTGTAATAATCACATTTGCATTTTGCTTGCGCCTATATACAACTCTCGTGTCGAACAAGGCCGCCTGTATCTTACTGTGTCTCGGGATCTGGATAACCGCTGGATGTGCGATCAGCTAGTTCTAATCTCCTCTGGCGATAGCTCGACTCATTCCCTACCTTTCGCGCGTATCTCACGACTAGGATATAAGAGACATGGTGGGCGACGCGCTGCTTGAGCAGCATTGCTCGAGCACCCGGCAGATACTCAAGAGGAGGTCAAACAAGAGAGAAACGAGAACCAGAGTCAGCAGTCTGGGATGTCGACATGCCGAGCAACAGCCTCATACTTCACAACGGTCTGGTGAGGCTTCACGAGTAAAGCAATCGCACACTCGACTTCTAGCGTTGAGTGTCGTTGTTGCATCGATACCTGTCGCCGTAGCGCAGAACTGCATATCGCTCGCACAGTCAACGCAATGCCCGGCTTTCAATGCTTCCTCCATCTCGACAGACAGTACCTTGACCGGCTTGTTGTAAGTAGCAGCACCTACAGGACCGATCCTACGAAATGCCCGTGTTAACCTATCTACCAGCCCTTTCTTGTCCAGCGTGACCGATACGGCATCTTTCGATACTCAGATTCAATCCTACATTTCTGGAGCTTTCGCGCAGCAGAGGTACATAAGGTCGAGTTCATCCCGTCCATCAGCTACTTACACAACCTAGATATCAACAATTAATCGGCTGCTCTTCTTTCACCGCATCTAATACCACAGATTACTACGCCAGGTACACTACCTCGGTCTTATGCAACGCCATTGTTCAAAACTCAATCAATCCCTGTCAGCTTTCTGGTTCTGCAACAACACCACTATGTGCAGATTCTTGTGTAAGTCTCCGTCCGTGTGCCCTCAGACTTCTGATCTGACACATTCTAGGCCGAGTACGCTTCAAGCGAACAGTCTATTGCCGACAGCAGTCTGTGCGGCACAACAGGACCAAATGCTCCGAGTCAAATCCGCGCCGACTTCACAGATTGTGCATTGCCGGCGAACTCACTATCGGGAAGCTGTATACAAGCCTTTCGCAATGAACCAGACAATTGCGGATACGCCAGCAATCTCGGAGGCCTTTGCTCGTATTGCGCTGCCAGTTCGCCAAATTCGACGGACTCGTGTTGCGTCTTTTCGGACACGGAATCGAGATGTCAGGGGGTCGTCTTGCCGGTCGCGGCTACCACGGCATCGACGATAGCATTTTCGACGATGACTCCTGCGGCATCGGCAACACGATCACCGACTGCAACTGGGTCGGCAACTCCTGCTGCAGTCTCACGCAGGCGAGGACTTTCTGGAGGTGCGATCGCCGGTATTGTCATTGGATCGATACTGGGAGCTTTCTTACTGCTGGCAGCCCTCATTCTAGGGTGTCTATTCATGCGCCGTCGCAAGAGTTCCAGTCCGGCAAACAGCGTCTTTAATCAGCCCAGTCAAGGTCGTCAAGGTCCGCCAATGGCCATGCATGACGGTGCCGTGGGCAGCTCAAGGGAGGCCGTCGCTCTTCCTGGCGGTAGGATTGCTCGGATGGCCGCTATCGAGGATGAGCCTGTCAATACCCCCCAAGCTATCGCGTTTGGTGCTGACCGCCATCACGATAGTCCATCAAGCGATGATACTCCCGGATCTCGATACACTCCAGCCATGGCACCTAGAAGAGGCCGGTCACTGGGAGGAGCAGGTTCTACATTCGCCATGGCTGGTGCCGAAGATGACTCACCAGGTAATACGTTCTCCAGTCCAGAGGGTACCGGCCAATCGGAGCAGCTCAACTTCTTCGGTGACTACTACTCCCAGGAGGAGATTCATCCTGGCGATTTGGTCTCGACCCTTTGGGCATATCAACCTCGGGCTCAAGATGAGTTCGACCTCGATCGCGGAGACATGCTCAAGGTGGTCGGCATCTGGGACGACGGGTGGGCTACTGGTGTTCGTGTACGCCAGAGAGCTGAAGATTGGCGCGACCCCCACCGAGACAGTGGCATGAGCAGTGGTGCTAGTAGCCCCGAGACGGACAACGAGGTCAAAGCATTTCCTCTTGTCTGTGTCTGTCTGCCTCAACATTGGCGAAAGACTATCGAAGGTGAAACGACCGATGATTCGATGGGTCAGTCGTAGGCGGCGATCGGCGTGCTTCTGTGTTAATTTTGAGGAGATTCTACGACTCTTCTAGTGCTGCTTTTCTCGTTGCTTTTGCTCTATACCCGGCTATAAAAGCCACGCCTGCAATCGACCAGTGCTGTTTTTGCATTATGACTAGTCCGTTTCTGCATTTTCATACATTTGTCCATATTAATGATTGAATGACACGACACAGTTATGCCAGTGCTTCAGCTCTCCCTTAGCCGTTGACACACCCAACCCCAGCCCTCCATCTTGGTCTGTCGAAACTCAGACCAAGATGGAGGAGTGGTGTATTAGAAACATGACGTCTGCGCTCGACACTGGAAAGCTGAAGAGTCCTGTTGGTGAGCACGCGGATTTGTAGTTGCTATTTAGGTACAGCTATGCGATAGAAGTTGTAGATACGACTTTGAGTATACCCTCAGTTCGCGCGGGCACATCGTCATGGTGCATGTATGTCAGTGTTTTGCGGTTGGACAGCATTTTTGGCAGAACCCGGTAGGCATCACATCGAGCAGCTGTTACGCGTAGCACGGCTTACCGCGACATCCTTCGTCTTTCACACTGCCATGTCGAGCCCTGGTCCCCCTTGTGGTCGAGCTAATATACATTATCTCCTGGCCATATCATTATCCTCAACGCGGACAGGAAACTGCGGGTGAGATTAGCCCTAAGCAGAGGACAAAAAACCGTTTCAGCCTCTGTAAATTAACATGAAGGTTCTAAAGGGTTTCATGAACAATGACGTAGCTCGGCCGAAGTGTTGGTAGCTTATTGCTGCATTGACGCAATAAATCCTTCGAGTACAATGCGCCAGCAAATATTCGGCGCGATTGAAACAAGTGGACGAGCTCTCGTTAATAGAGGATAGGCCTGGCAAATTGAACTCTTCAATGTCAATACGTGATAGCTTTCAGAGATCTATTCTCCGATTGATCGACCTCCAAAGGTTTGTCGACAGGGCCAACGTTTTGTCCAAAAAGGACACCACATGATCACATCTCTACAGTAAGTAGGACAGTACGCTCCCCACGCTAGGAGCTATCCGGGCATTAGGTCGAGAGTCAATCTGTGTATCCCATAGAGACAGCGGGGCTCGCAGCTCTTCTGTATGGCTGACCTCACAATCGCATTGTAGATCGACACCCGCGCATGCTCTAGCGCATCTGCACATGTCAATCAATTGTTAGGGTTGCACTTTCTACACTTGCAGTCCTACCAACATTGGAAGTACCGTGCCATCTACAAAAGTGGCTTGACCGCTGCTTCTCTCAGTCATGCCTGACCCCTCCTCTTCATCGCCGCCCACCTCACGCTTACTCAACAACGACGGCGACAGTCGCAACAACTACGCAACCATGGAGTCGCCAGAAGATGGAAAGATGCGCTCATCCAGCAACGACCCAATCAACCACACGACCTCGCACGGCTCTGACCCAGAGATGGAAGGCTTGACGCTGTACGAGAAGAAGTGCGTCCTCATCAACCGGGAGATGGACGCCAATGGCATGGGCAGATACCAGTGGTGGATCTGGAGTCTTTGCGGTTTCGGTTTCCTCCTTGATCTGATGTGGGCGCAGGCCTTTGGTCTCGTGCTCAGTCCTCTCAAGCAAGAGCTAGGATTCCCAGGTAAGCTACACTCTCAGAATGCCTACACTGAGCCTTCGGTACTAGAGTACTACTGATGGCATGACCGGCATGCTCTCCTCTCCTCTCCTCTGGTACTGGAGTATGTTGATGGGGCCCCGGTTCAGGCACAAGTCTTCATGCACATCGATCATCACAGCACCGTCAGGGATTTGTCAGGCTGACGTCGAGCTAGGCAATCAGTCTGGAAACATCTCGGTCGCCTTCTCTGCTGGTCTGACTGCCGGCGCATTTGTCTGGGGTTTCCTGGTCGACATCATCGGACGTCAGTGGGCTTTTAATCTGACCTGCTTGATCTCCGCGTCCTTTGGAATCGGACTCGGAGGTTGCAACACCTACCCTGCCTTCCTCATTGTCACGGCCTTTGTAGGCTTTGGAGTTGGAGGCAATATCCCTATCGATACCACGATCTGTCTGGAATTCATTCCTCAGGTACGTCCCCATGTACCTTTAGAGCTCTCTGATCTCCATCTCCCTCCTCTTCCTCTCCCTCTTCGTCGCACTCTTCGGAAAGCTAACACACCTCAGAATCGTCGCTTCTTGCTCGCTCTTCTTTCTGGCTTTCAACCAATCGGTGTCGTGATTACAAGCGCTTTTGCCTACGCCTATATTCCTCCCTTCTCTTGCTCGCCAAACTTCAGCGAGCCGAACTCATTGTTGTCCTGTAATGCTGTCGCACCAGGTCAGCCATGCTGTACCAAGGCGAGCAACATGGGCTGGCGCTACTTGATGTTCACCGTCGGAGCCATCACCCTCGGCATCTTTCTTCTCCGAACAGTCGTGTTCCGTTTCAAAGAGTCGCCCAAATTCCTCGTCTACCGTGGTCGAGACGACAAGGCGCTCGCTGTCTTGCAACATATCGCTCGCTACAACGGACGCGATTGCACTCTTAGCGACGACGCGTTTGAGAACCTCACAAACGAGCACAGCAGCATCAACAGCGCATCCGAGTTGATTGGTGGTGGCAGCAAACAGCGTGAGGCTGGTTTCGGCCAGAAGCTCAAGATGGAATTCATGCGCTACGGTATGCTCTTCAGCAATCTCCAAATGTCGCGCATCACCATCCTCGTCTGGCTGACATACATCTGCGACTTCTGGGGCTTTACCCTCGCCGGCACGTACCTTCCAACAATTCTTGCCCTCAAGAATGGCAATATCAACGTCAGCCTGAGGCAGACATACCGCGACTACGTCTATATCTACCTGCCTGGTATAGTCGGTGTCTTGGCCGGCGCACTCATGTACAATGTACCAGGTGTAGGTCGCAAATATACCATGGTCATCTCTTCCGCCCTCATGGGAGTCAGCATCTTCATCTTCAGCACAGTGAACACCCAGCCCGCGAATATCGGTCTCAACGTCATGGAGTACTTCTTCCAGAGCATGTTCAATGCCGTTCTCTACGGCTGGACGCCCGAGGTTTTCCCAGCGCCGATTCGTGGTACTGCGTGTGGTGTAGCGAGCTTCTGGGGCAGACTGTTCGGCATCATTGCGCCGCTAACAGCTCAGTCCCTGATTCCAAAAGCAGGCTTTGACGACACGTCTATAAACCTCGTCCTGTACCTTGCGGGAGGTGTCACCTTTGGCTGTGTCCTCACGACGCTCCTGCTACCAGGCAACAACCGTCTTGCAAAGTCGAGTATGTGAGGCGTCAAATCTGTCTGATGTCTGGACAGACCGGAAGCACGTTAGAATTGTACGTGTCATAAGATGATCTGAAAGTTATGAGGCTGGTCTAGGACATTGGATGATGATACAGCCACACATGTGGGAGCATAGCTAAGGCGTTAGGATCCTTGTCTACAGCGCTACATTAAAAGCAAACATGGTACTCGGAAGCCCGTATTTATCAGACCAGGAAAGGTCATTGCCGATGTATCGAGCCGTTGGAGGACCCATACAGCCTCAGAGATGGCGTCTAGTCCCTCAATGTCTCGGGACAGAATCAGAGGCGTTCGCCATCTTTCTCCATTGTGACAATAGCTCGATACACATCATGTTATATTCGTGCCCCTGGACCTCAATGTGACCTTTCGTCAGTACCCGCAGGTGGATAGTAACCTCCACCAAACTCCAAACTGCCGTGCTCAAAGCTTTCCTCGTGCTTGAGCTGCCATCCGCTCAATAGTCCTGCTTCATAGATCTGCACTGTGATGGTCGTTGCAAAGCTCTGCGCTAGAAAGTTCTCGCGATGGCCGTCTGCGAACGGAGAGCTCAAACTAAAAAAGGTCCCCTTTGGCGCCTGAGCCTTGACGACCATCTTCTGCGTCCACGTTTGGAGGCTCATCTCGAACGATCGCTCATCCCAGTTCTGGGATACCGACATGCTGGGGCTGAGATAGGCTACGCGCAGAGCGAGAGGTGGTCGCCAGTCCATGCTGTATTGTGGCTTACTCGAGCGGTAGCCGGCAAGATAGGCTTCCATTCCTAAGATCTTGCCGCCGGCAATGCAAATGCCGGTTGTGGGCGTACGTGCTTGGACCCAGATGTGCGCGGAAGGGAAGCTGTTGGCCCAGTTCTTTTCTTGATGGACTGTGGCAGTGCCCTTTTTGTCTTCGGAAGGCAAATTGGGGTCTGATGGAATACTCAAATCGAAATCGCAGTCTGATGACAGAGACTGGACGTGCCAGTGAAGCGGGAGAGGGAGATAGACGAGCATGCTTTCGGGCGTTTCTGTGGCCTCTGACCAGGCTGTCCGGGTTGTGGTTTTGCCGTGGAAGGAGAAGTCATCGGTGTCGAAGGTGTATTCGCTTGTCGAGTCTGGGTGTACCTTGATGTTGCCTATACCTGGGACGCGGAGGTCGAATGCATTGTGGGCGTGAGGTACCATCTGCAGGTGATCTGCCCAGAGTTCGCGTTGGAAGACATGTTTAGAATCCTTGGACACATAAGAAAAGGACACCATGTGCGGTCGTTTCTTTGCTTGAGGGACTGTGCAGACAATCAATGCGATAGATGCACCGGACGGCAGGCGAAACTTGGAATAGTAGCCCTCGAACTGCGAGCTTGGATGAGGCGCGAAATGCTCCATGATGTGAACACAGGTTGAGGCACGCGGTTACTGGAGGTGGTATCTCGGTATGACTTGAGACTCGCCTCGGTGTATAGGCGATGCTTCAAAGGAATGCTGGAAAGCTGAAGGGCTATTTCACTACTTAGTTTCGTGCGTCCTTCGCCGTTCCAAATCGCATTGCTGTATACAGCAGCCGAGACACAAATGATGACGATATCAACATGACGTACACCCACAACAACGTTTCCAGTCGTGACTTTCTGTTTGATCCACCAATACAAATACTGCGCAGACGTCTCTCCATTCTATATCAAAACATTCCGAATATCAGTAACGCGTAACGTGTCTGGACTACTTTACACCCATGAATTACACCAGAGGACCAGCGCCGTCTGAATCCTCCAGGTTCTGACTGACGCCTGGAAGGAGTGATTGAGCTCACAGACATACCGGCGGACATGAGTCAACAGCAAAGTAAAGGATTCTCTTGTATTTCACGTACTATCTGAACCAGAACCCATGAAATACATGCCTGCGCCGTGACCAGAAGAAGAGAAAGGGTATCAATTTGTTGCCGCATAGTAGCCATAGCCATCGTATCATATCACGTCCCTATCGTCTCGCAGCATCGCACTGCTCGATGAATTTGTAGATGCCCTCAAAGCCCTGATACTCAAGCGGATCATGCTTTGCACTACCGCTGCTCTGGTACCTCAGGCTTTCGTAGCCAGAAACGCTCGAGTGGTCAGAGTCGGAGGCCCAGGGGTTGTCATCCTCTTCGAGCCCGAGCTCGAGCTCGGACACTGTTGAGCGTACAGATTTGTCGGACGGTGAGAGCATATTGCGCCAATCGATCTCGGCTGTTTGCTTCGCGGGGGCTGCATCGAACAGATCACTGGCCTCCGACGGCGCGGAGGATGGTGCAAAGGGAAATAGCAGTGCCATCTCGGTACCGGTGAAGGCATCAAAATCTTCATCTTGAACCACGATACCACGCTGAATGTTGAGTTCGTCGCAGAGTCGCTCCAGGGTCTCGGCATCGCAGCCGGGAAAATGGATGCGAAGACACGAGTCTTGATATGTGATGGGTAAATCTCCAAGCTGCGAGACCCGCTTAAGATCGTTCAATACCATCGCGAGCTCCTTCAATGAACGGGAAAAGTCAACAGAGAGGACGTCTAGCAGACCTTCGGTGTTCAAGTTGGACGGCTCGTCAGAGCTGTAGCCAGCAACACGGCTCAATGGTGTGAGAGCGGTGATGGTTGGGTTGACGGAGAAAGCAATGTGAGAGCCTGGAGTGGCTCTTGGTAGATCCCTCATCTTACGACCAGTTTCCTCTTGCAGGGTAGACACAGCCTTGTATCTCTTCTCGCCAGTGACAGGATTGACCCCGTGGAACTGCGCCTTCTGACCAGAGACGAAGAATGCACGTACGGCCTGAGATACGTTCTGCACGACCTGAGCTTGAGCAGCTGGTCCATGAGAGAAGTATCGTGCTCCTCCAACTCTTCCGCTTCCGACCGTATAACCACCAGCTGTCCTGCTGAGTGCGCCTCCAGTAAGATTTGGTCTCAAGGTCGACGCGAACGGTGCTCTTCCAGACGACCTGTTGATAGCATTGCCGACGTTCGACTTTGGTAGAGCTGCGCGGTTGACTCTGACGATAGGAGCTGCCTCGTGGAGGACTCCGGCAGTGAAGTGACGGACGGCATTGACGAAAGTCGGTTTGGTGCTGTACGATCTAGTTTGACGCTGCCTCAGACGAGCAAGGGGGTGAAGTGGGTGCTTTGGCGTGTTTCTCGCAAGTACTGGTTCAAGTTGAGGATGGACCTTGTTGGCGACCTTGGGCTCGATCACTCTGGTTGCCTCTTTCAAAGCAGCCTTTATGACTGAGGCATGCCGTGCCAACAGGCTATGCCAATAGCCCGCTAATGGCGGCATGATGATTTTGGTTGATGGGCTCTTCGTAAGAGGAAAGAGGGTTGTAAGGATGAAGATGAATGGAATGCGGGGATAGAGACATACTGAAGACCGCCATGTCATGCCAAGGGATTGTGGCGTCGGCTGGAGTCGGATTGAAGAGCGCGGTCTAGCCTGCTGCCTGCCTTATCGAGTTGCACCGCCACGAGAATGCCACGTGACGATCTAACCATAAGAAGTTCGACTTTAGACGTCTGTCAAGACATCAATTTTGAAGCTCAATCAACCTTTTGACTGCGAACATCCATTCATGAGGGTCCGGTCCACTGACGGTCGAACTGGTCAAGCGTCTATCAGTGCGCTTCCCGCTCGGCAACTGCACACGCCTTGGTGGATATCTGGTCGAGCTCCCGAGCACCCACCACGTCGGCCACTCCACGGTCGAAATTGATGCACCGACACATCCACACGAATCCACTCGTTGCAAAATGAGAGGAAGGGAGAGCAAAAGGTAATAGCTAAGCTCGGTTTCGATCCGAGGACCTCCGGGTTGCTTATTGGTATCAATATATGAGCTATCACATAGGTCAGTTCGTAGGTCGACAGGCGAGCGAAAGAGAAGAATCACGTACCCCGGCGCGCTTCCTGGCGATTGTTAGGATGTGGTTCAGGGGTTCTTCTGATAGGTGGGAACGAACCGCTGCGCCACTTAGCTTGTCGGACACTGCCATGGTCACTTCTGAGAACGGTGTGTGGCCTGTGATGTGAAGTGCCATATGCGAATGAGTTTGAATCATATATAAAGCTGATGCTGCCAAAGGAGTGCACTAACCACAGCCCGCACAATCGTGTCTACTGACCGTGTTTTCATGCAGGATACAAAGGAGCATGCGACCATGCTCAGTGGAATGAGAGGTTGTGCAATTTTCCTCTATTGTTGTCAGATGCATAGATCTCTGTATCTCCAGCACTGCCGTCATATAGCATGACCTTGAGTTTTCCATCAGATCACTAGCCCCTACCGCTTAGAACATGGTAGTGGCGATCAGAGTATGGCGATACATGAGTGTTCAAATACAGGTACACAAATAGGGGAAGTGGCCAGCCAACACGGGTGTATTGCAAGTATGTGAATTGAGAAGTCCTATGTACTAATGCGAGCTCATGCATAAGGTCATAACCAAAAGAGCGCAACTATGAAAACAATGCAAGTCACAATCTGATTCATCCACTACCACCGTACTCTTCAACCTTAGACACCGTTGTCAGCACAGCTGAAAGCACCACCAAAGCTGGCCTGCTGGTAACCCTGAATGATACTCTCGACCGAGGCATAAGTACCAGCGCTCAAGAAGAGCAGACCAATACAGATGAGGATGACGTTGAAAATGAATCCAAGCCATCCCTTGATACCACGGGACGAGTAGAACTTCGGACCGTAATCAGCCTCGCGCATACGGATGTAGGCAACGCCCCAGAAGATGAAGCCAAAGAAGCTGTCGAAAAGCGAACTCATGAGCGACAACAGATCGCTGAAGAAGGGAATGACCTCGGCGATGATGAAGGCGACAACCCAGGTGCAGGCAAGAAGACCGGCCCAAGTGGCCCATCCGACGACGGTGTTCTGGCCGAGATGCTTCGTTCCGGCAAAGATGCGGAAGAAGATGAAACGGGCAGACACCGAGGCGTACAGGACACCGAGGAAAATCAGGGTTGGGATCATAAAGCTGAAAGAGACAATCTTGTAGGTCTCGTTGCCAAGGGATCCAAAGGCTGGGGCGGTGTTGTAGTTGGTGCCGGTGTAGGCGTAGACGATGGCGCCGACCAGGGAGAAGACGAGGACTTCAGCAATAGTGACAGCCCAAAGAGCCTTTGGAAAGTCCTTTGGCTCCTTCATCTCTGCAATAAAAGAAGGAATGGTGATCTGACCGATGAAGGTGTAGCTGATGTTCATGAAGGCGTTCATGCCAGCAACAAAAGTGGTGCCTGCTGCTGGAATGACGAGGACTGTTGGTGGACCCAGCGACGGCCAAGGAGCACCAATAGCACTTGGGTGATCCTCGATACCGGCAAAGATAGCAGCCAAAAGGACAGAAATGAAAGTGAAGAAGGCGGAGAGGGTCGCCAACTTGGAAAGAGCGTCGAAAGTGCGAGGCATGGAGCAGATCCAGGATACGGTTGCCATGATAGCACTGAAACCAATGGTGCACAGACCGTGGTGGGAGACAGTGTTGAGGTATTTGGCACCGACGAGACAGTGAAATCCCTACGATCGGTCAGCAGCTGAATTAAGCGATTGTCGAAGGCTGAATCTCACCTGAATAAAGGTATTGTTCAGGAGGAACATGACGGCAGTGAACCACCAGGCCCATTTCTGGCCCCAGAAGAGCATCTGACCGATATCACAAACGTCCTTGACCTCTGGGTGTCTCATGCAGAACTCCCTGTGAACTGTTAGTGATCGATTGCGTTTGAGGCTGTTGACAACGGCACATACCAGACGATCAAGGAAGTGTACAGCACGAGTCCAGCCACAACCACTGTCAAGATCAATCCTGGTACAAGACCGAGAACCGAGTAAGAGTAGGGAAATGACATGATAGCCAAGCAGATGTACTCTGAGAACAGCAGGGCGGCAGTCTAGGGAAAGATTAGATATGTTCCTTGTCACGCGAATGCTCGCTCTTATTAAATCGCCATTTTTCTAATGATAGAAAGGGTACTCTTAACCTGACCGGTTCCTCGCGGGAAGGCGAACAAGGCGCTTTGGGGGTTTGGTGCATATGGGAGTGTTCGCTCGCGCAAAGGAGATGAGTGGAAATGGAATCGCAAAAAGCAAACGACGGATGGAGTCACACCTTAGGCCAGCTACAGGTCCTGTATTGAATGGCATTGCCCTGTTCGAGTTCCACCTGTTTTCCAACGGACAATCCGGAGCTGCTGTCATCGCTAAAATCGGCGCCGGAGATGGGCTTGGTGATGGCCTTGTCGATACGGCTTCCGCGTCTTGGGTTATCGTTTTGGCGCTCTGGGTCCCAGTAGGCGGGCTGTCCACCGTAGCCATTGGCGAAGTCGGCAGGTTTTTCGAGGTTTTCGGGAACATTGACGAGTGGAGGGGCATCAGCGACCACAGTTTTCTTTTGCTGAGGTCGTATACTGCTAAAAATCCCGCCAATGCCTTTTTCGTTCTGATTATCTATCGCCATTTCAAAAGTCGGATGCTGCGATGCAGCGAAAGGTAGTGGGAAGGTTTGCGAAATTCGTGTGCCAGCTGCATTAATTGCGGGCGTGTAAGCGTGCGTGAAAGATGCCTCAGCTGGGTTGAAGAATCAGAAGAAGATCGGACGGGTGTGGTTGGGAGATCAAGTATATAAAGGATAATATTAATGCAAACTACCGCGGCGACGGAAGACGATCAACGAAATCAATCCAACGGTGTTGGTCGTTCGCCAAGTAGCGTGAGATCATGTCAGACCCGGCAGGAAATAGAGTAACAAGGAACGAAAATGTGTCTGTGTCTCTGACGAGATGAGGCAAAGACTGGATGCGGCTGGAAAAGACTGGGCGGCAGAATCGGTTGATTTGGAGACACATGGTTGGATAGATTTGACGTGATCGGTACGAGCTCAGAGTCAAAGTGATGGAAACGGCGTAGAGTGGGAAGATGCTGTCAAGGATTGGATAGTTCGGCCTGGAGGCGGATTGTCACAGTGGATGATAGACTCTATCTAGGTCGGGTACGGCGACGTCTAGCGTGCACACACCTGCAAAACGACGTAATGGTCCTGTTGGCCCTGCGAGATTAACGAGAGAGCCTCTCGATTCTCGTCAGCATCGTACAATCGCGATAACATAGGGAAGAATGCCAATGCATGGTACGTATATCCTGAGACAGACCTCGTGGCTTGCTGTGCGACAGTGTTTATAACATCTCGATATGCACTCCATGTGCACATATCGCTTGTACTCGAGTACGTTTCTCCGCTGACTCTCGGCGCCATATAGACGTACAAACCTTCAGGTAAGACTGGAACAACTCATAGTGTTTAGCCATTATTGTTACAGAACATAACCTCGTGTGGTCACTACCGGCGGATCTGGAAGCTCCACCGCCGTAACATCTTTCTGCTGTAGGAATGATACCAGACAGTCGGCCCCTCGGGTCTGGACTCGATCATTATTGTTTCCAATAATTGGGATCGCGTCTTCTTTGCATGGCGACGCCACATACATCACTTTGCACAGCCCGTTGGACGAACCAGCGCCACCAGAATCCGTTAGCGGTAAGCAGAAGTTACGGCCTGCGCCTCAAAGATTCGAGTCATGGTTGTTTCCTCCCGTTGTTCGCACGGTCGAGTTGTTATTGATCACAGTATACCTCTTTCATGTGTTCCGTGGCCACTGAAGGAGCATCTTTGTCTGGTTGCATGTATTCATGACAATATTCATACCGACCATTACTGGAATTGTCTGCCAAGATGATCCCTCGTACTGCATGCTAAGGTGATTCCATTACTCGTACTGTATGCCAAGGTGATTCGAGCATCGTCATCATCATTGCCGACATCATGTCGTCTGATACATACCTCAGCCGGATATGTGTCCAGCCGTGGACGCTCGATGATACATAAGCGTGGACACAGAAAGCTGGCCAGGCTTCTTCCCATGCCGCATGTGTACTGTCTCCCAATGACTTCGTCTCATGACCCGCCGTGTCGTCTAGATATAGGTACAGGAGCACGCTCGCTGACAGGCATGTCCCTCCCACTGGTGTCTGTGATAGACACCTTTCTTGCCGGCGGTGTCGTTCCTCTCGCCTGGAATCTCTGATTACCGACTGAGCTTCTCCTGTTCGCCCTCTCTCGTGCCCTGTCTTCTCCAAGCATAGCGGTATGTTCATTCTCTTCCTCGTGTTGGACCAGCTCCCCGTCCGCAGTCTCGTGGTCTGGTGGACTGATCCATTCTCTCGGCACGATGCAAGGTAACGCAAGCCCAATGCCCGCCGCTCTGTTCAGCCAACTTGGTGAGCTCTGGCCCGTCAATCTCTCGACCAAGTACGACGTGAAGTGGTTGCAGTTCCTTGTGAGAAGGTTGTACCCCGGGCCGAGGAACATTGCCGAAACCTCGTGTATTAGTTCCTCTAAGTCCCGCTGTGAACGTGTTGTGCTGCCGCTCTGGATTGCGAGCTTGAACCGTCCACCTGGTGGCTCAAGACGCGGTCGTGTAAAGTACACGCCTGTGACACCAGGGTGCTCGTGTCCGCCGTAGGCATACTCGCGGTCGTTGATCACCACGCCGGTGTGAAGGAGGGATGAGCCAAACAGCCAGAGGGCCGAAGAGAGCTTGCCCGCCTAACGTGGTTTAGTATCGTCACGTGCGTGTATGGGAACGGATCTACTCACCGGCAGGAGATCATAGACATGAATGTAGACATCTGTTTTTTGAGCTCGAGGGTCAATGGTTGCAGAGGCATCTGATGCCAGTCGTCTGCGTGACCTGCTCGAGGTTAAGGATGGGACCATGAAAGGCCAACTGCATGCGAACTATACTGTAGTGTTGAACACTACATCTCACGACGCATTGGAGAAAGGTAGAACAGCGACAAGTGACACAAAGATACGGTGAAACGTGACGCGTGAATTCATTTCACGGAAACATAAGGTAGCCTGGATTGAAGAAGCAACATGGAAGTTGGCCCACCTCGAAACGTCACACGCTTCCATGTTTCCTGCTAAACGCCTGGTCATGTGACGTATGCCCAATAGTCAGATCTCAGTATACATGTATGACAAGGATGAGCAGAAATCCCGTCTTTATCTGCTTCTCAGCTCGCTTCGGCTCATGCTTATAGTCGTGTCAATAGAGAAAGGCACAATGCAGTCCTTCTATTATTCCTTAACTTGCTCGTGCTTTTAGTCTAGCTCACATCTTGCTGCAGCACATCACTATACAGTAAGTTATGTGACCAATCAAGCATACAACTCATCCTCTGCTGGTAGCAAAGACGTCCTGATCCTCCCAGTCTGATCCTGCCCAAATTTTACATTACGCGCTGATGTTGAATGCAGCGTCTGGTTGCCCCACTTCTTCACTCACCCTTTGGCCCAGTCTTGCCAGCACTACGCTTTCCAGCTCTCTCCTCTTCTCTCTTCTGATAGATACCAGCCGTGAAGGGGTCTTCAAAGCTCAACGCGATGCGGTAGACGACGAAAACCAACGCGCTGAGGGCAATACCAGCAGGCTTGCCGAGCCAGATGGCGGAACCCAAGAACGACATCGTGGAGCCGTAATACATTGGGGCGTCCGTAACGTTGAAGGGAAAGCCGGTCACCATGTCATCCATCAGAATGCCAAAGTAGTCGCCAAGGTAGGTGCCAGTGATTCCGAGTGCCCACATGGATGAAAGAACAAGGACATTTCCAGAGGCCAGGAGGGCGATCGCAAGGGCATTGGCGAGAGGGGTCTGAAGAAGAGGGTGCGATGGCTGCGTGCGAAGGGCGCGTTCGTAGCTGCTGTGGTCAGTGTGTTGCTGCGTGGGAAGCTGGATGTTGGAATCGATGTAGTGTCGCGATGGGAAAATGAAATCTTTCGATAACATACATTGCGTCACGGATGATTCCAAGAGAGAAGATCACGGCAGCAAGGGCATAGCATCCGTAGAGCGAGTTACCGCGGAAGAGCTTTGTGATTGTTTTGTTGTGGTATTCTTGGGGGACATGGTTAATGGAATTGACAACGCTATGGCGCGGCTAAAAGCTGTACCTGATCTGGCAGCAGTGCTATGAAAGGTCAGTATATGATCAATTCCGATCTGAGAACGTTGCCATACTTCCAGAATGTTGGGTTGAAGATGATTGATGCTGCAGAGACTGTTCGTCCGCATTAGACCGTGGCTGCCTTGCCATGCGTACAGATTCCAACATACCCCAGATTGATGGCTGGCTGAGGTCAATCAACCCCTTCAGATTGGCGGTGGACATGATTAATGCTGTGCCTGCGATGATGGACAAAGGACAAATCGATCTATCTCTGTTCTGCCGGCGATTGGAAGGTGAATTGACTTTCAGTGAATAATGAAAGGTTGCAACTTGCAACATGTCCGGCATCCAGCCTGCTAGCGTCAACAGATGACGTCGTTTCATGTGCCTCCCCAAACAGTGCAAATAGCCGGCAGATGTCACACAACGTTCACATCGGACTGGTGGTATTGTTTTGGAACGGCATACTAACATGCTCGCAATATGTATGCTACAAACACTCAATGCATCAATCACTTTCAACGGAAGCCCCATCGCTGTGCAAATGCCGTAGTGAATTGTATATCAAGTTACCGCCAGCTATGCAATCCAACATATGTGCTGCTCTATCGATGCCCGGCACAGTGTCCATCGCTACTACGTAATCGTAGACATATCCTGCAATCGTTTATACTGCAACTCTCGCCGTAGCCTCATCCAGTTCCCCGTCACCGCACCAAGTGACCTGATCAGAATCTGCTTGGCACGACCTATTCCCTTTGGGCCGATCAGTCCCTCCTGGTGTAGTTGGCGGACTCTGCTTCCCGATCGGACCAACGCGCCAGGGCCAATCGAACTTGTACGAGACAACTTTTTGGTGAATCGCTCAAGTGCTCCCTTGACTCCGATGAACAATGAATAAACGAAAGTTGAAAGGAAGGCGTGATAGTACATTAAATGGCAGACAATAGCTGCATCGATTTCTTGGACGCCGAACGTCCTCGGCATGGGACATCAGACGACCGTCATAAGTTTCAGCCTTAATGTCATATCATCCGATGGGCTCTGAGAGCCTCGGTCCTCTGACATGACATTGTCTGTAGCTGCTGTAGAACGTCGTGATCGTCGGCCACCTGCAGATGGTGATGTGGGATGATCGCGAAACATCCTGCTGAATGATGGATCTTCCATCGGCTCTCTTGGGTATTGTGGGCTGGTGTGCAGACCTTCTGCCTCACGAATGGTCTTTTTGACCTTGTCTTTCAAATCCTGAACGTACGGAACGATCCGCTTGAGGGTGGCCGTATCGAAAGGTACCTTTTGTGCAGGATCTTTGGCACCAAGGGTCGGGTCCGAGACGTTCCGTTTCTGCTGCAGAGCCTCGATGACCGACCGGGCAACAGCCTCGGAGTCCTTACGCGGACGACGTGGAGTCACCGTCTGCTCCGCGCCATCACCCGACCTGCGCACAGGAGATGTGGAAGGAGATTCGAAGATATCTTCAACGAGCATAGAGCGCCTTGCTGGTAGCGGGGATGCTCTGGGAGCAGATGCCAGTATGGGCTCGTCGAAGGCATCGTAATCAAAACTCGGTGATGAAGGAGGAGAGGCCCGTGGCGCCAAAGTGTGGTCGTTGGATTCCTGGTCCGCCAGATCAATCATGGCGTCGACTTCGTGCCACATATCCATCTTCTCATGTAACAACCGCAGCTGCGTAGCTTTCATCTTGAGGTCCTTCATTTCTTCAATCAACAGACCCCAGTCGCGAAGCAGTACAATATTGGCCAAGACATTGGTCTGCTGCTCCCGTATCACCTTGGGCACAACCATTCCGAGACCCGCTCCGAGACCGTTGCTCTTGTTCTGTTCAATTTTTACCATGGCATCCTCAGGCATGACCGGCTCTTCAAAGTCAAAGTCCTCGTTCCAATCTTCTGTCACACCTTTGCTGCCAACACCCCAGCTACCGAACTTGTTCGTGACGACCTGACTCCTCTTTCCGTCGATTTCAGGCACAACTGGCACGCTTTGGCTCCGAACGTGGGCAGCGCTCGGAGCCCGCCGACCGGGCGCTCTGCTGCCTCTGTTTTCGACGTCCTTTTTACCGTGGACCGTACGTGGCCGAGGCGGCGACTGATTATTCGGACTCTTCTCGATAGACTGCTGTTCAGACCAGTCGAAAATGCTGTTTCCGACAGCGAGCCCACCTTTGATGGGTGTCGTCGTTAAAGAACTGGACTCTTCTGAAGGGCCAAAAGGACTGAGTCTGTCCTGTGCAATGCTGAGCTGAGGAAAGCGCCTACTCAAAGGGAGCACAGGCTCATCCTCCTCTTCGCTAAAATCCCAGGTACTACCGTCATCGTTCATCACCGGGGTTGCTTCCTCTTTGAAGAAGTTTGGAACTGCTGGTGGGGAGGACGAGAAATGCGGAGGCGATGAGCCAAGGTACCGGAAGGTCTCTGGAGTAGCTTTGGGGTTACCATCATACTGTGTCCGACCCGGTGTGGAAATTGTGTCCTCCTCTTCGATCACACTATGCCGAGATCTTTCAAACCCCTCTTTATGAAAGGCAGACTTGGAGAAGCCGTGATCATAGCTTGGCGAGACGGTGTCAGCAGCGCTATTGCGCGCATCATCAAAGAACTTGTCAATTGCCAGACTTCTGATGTTGGACCCAGCACTCGTAGCACGGGTTCTCACAGAGTCGTAATATGATGTATCGCCAGCTCCATCATACCCATCGTCGTCTTTATACGTAGCTTCGTTGTCAGAGCCCTCGTATAGCGATGCCAAATCAGAATGTGCCGCCGACAGTCTCGAGGGCCGAGAAGTTTCCGATTCTCCTGTCGGCGACGAAGGCAATCGATGTTCCTGAAATGGTATGTTCTCTGGACACGTTTGTGTTCTTTCTTCCGCGAGACTCTTCGTGTCCAAGGCTCCAAGCGTCGCAGTCCTGGCCGAATGTTCCTTCAGGTTCAGTTGAACCTCAGTGAGTGGAGGGATAGGAGTGGAGGGAGAAGATGGTTCGCTTTGCCGGGATTTGGCAAAATTACGGCGAGAAGGTACGAGTCCTGACACATCTCTTCGCTTGGATGGACGCTCTGATGCACCATTGATGACCCCTTGCGTATTGCCCATATTCGAGTGTCGCGGCTCGGAAACAGAATGCTGCCCCTTGCGTCTGTATTGTGTCTTGGGCAAGCGAGAAGTCGATGGTCGCTTCCAGGACAACTGCTCGGCTGAATCGGTGTCGCTCGGAGAATTCATCGGGGAGAAAGAGCGATTGGATAGTCTGGGGCTGCTGAAAGAGGGTTTGTCATAGTTGCCACTTCTCGTACTGGTCGACATGCGTGGTAGGCTTTCATGAAGGCTGCCTAGATCCCATTGACCAAACGAAGCAGATGTCACAGAAGATGAAGGTATGACAGCCTTGGCAGGCAAGGGGTTGGAAAAGACTCGCCTCGTCATTTTGAAGGGTGTGGATGCTCGTCGACGTCCGCTGATACCGGCAGTAATGTCATCATCAATCTCCTCATCAACTTCAAGCTCTGCTGGGTGGACGTGTTCCGATCCGGACAACAAGATCGGACGGTACCTTCGATCAGGATAGACCCGTTTTATCGGATTGGGTATACCAGTAGAGTGTCTTCGAAGAGCAGAACCGGCCCGGTCTGATGCTATCTTGGGGACAAAGTAATTTTTCCATGTCGGTGTATGAGAGAAACCAGGACTGGAAACTGAGCCAGATAGACTTGGTGATGCATCTGGTGAACGAACTTTTTGCAGGGACGCATCACGTTGATGACTGGTTGCGGGTCTTTTGAGGACTGCAATGGGTAATCTGGAGTTACTCCTTGTACTTCGGACAGAAGAGTTGCGTTTGACAAGTTTGTTAGGGGGGTTCGGTGACGGCGTAGGGGAGGGAAACATTGGTGCTGTGGACCCTGTGTTCGAAAAGGCCAGAGAATTGTTGGACTGTGAGACAGCAGCAGAAGAAGGTCTCGGACTTGGAGGTATGCTCGAATCGTTCGAGAAGGAAGAGAGCCGCTTCCATGCCGCTTGTGTCACCGTGTTACCCCAACCTGAAACTTGAGCTGCGTCTTCCCCAACTTTGTCCGTATCAAGCGCCATGTAGTCACTGTGTTCACTCGAGTGAAGACTTCTCTTCAAGGTCCTTCTCTTTTCCGAAGAATGCTCTGGCAGAGCATAATTAGGTGTGTACTCCCGGGAGCTAGCAGATTGCAACGACTGACGAGCAGACCGCGAGGTGGAAGGATTTGGCAAGGAGGAGAAGTGAAAAGTTCGTGGTGATGTGTAGCTCTCGAATGCTTGGAGGGTACAGGTCGTGGTGGAGGTCATATCACAGAGTGGAGCTGAATCGCTGCGACGGAGGGAGGTGATATCGTCGGTCGAAGTCAATTGTGTGTTTGCTGAAGAATCCTGCCGACCTAGAACGAAGCCCAGAGCAGAAACAGCGACGCCGGAACTGGAAGCAATGAGCTAAAAGTGGAAAGTCAGCATCACTGTCAGTCTTGTGAAGCAGAGAGAGAAGAGTGGATAGAAGAGTGGTCGTCCAGCAGCTGTCAATGCCGATGATGTCTGATATCCCAGCCAGTATGAGCTCTCCTCGCAAAGACAACAGGATATCTTCTGTTTAGTGAAGCGAGCCGTTTGGCCGGGAAGCAAGAGTCGTATAGACAATCGGACAGGGCAGTCGAAGACACGAGACCAGATAAGGTGTAGGGTAATGCAATGCAGCACACAGTGGGTAAGTGAAGTGGATGTGCAGGTGTGGGCAGGGTCTAATGTACCGTAGGGACTGTTTTCATGCTTCTTCCTCTTCCTTTCTCTGGTGAACCTCAACACCAACGACCGGCTTTGACGCAGGAGGAAGCCAAAAGCAAATCATTCAGCAGTAGGAAATCAGTGGTCGTAGCAGGGCCCATGCGACACGCGCTCATGTTGCTGCGGACGCAGGTTGCCAGCAGTGGGATGAGTCGTCGGGTGGAGAGGATTGGCGACGCGAATGGGAGAACAAAGACACCGACGACGGTGAGCTGTGGAATGTATCCACTGGTGGAAGAAGCTCCTGCAAGTCGAGTGGTTCTGTGCTCGAAGGATAGTCGCGATAGGCGCAGGAGGGTTTGCGTATAGGATTGTAGTGTTATTTACTGTATTTTGGGATTCGGGTCGATTCGCTGAGAGACGTTTCGGCACCGGCAGCGCAGCGAGGACCAGGACCAGATTAGAGAGTTGTAACGGCGCGCGGACTGAGGATTGGCGGAAGTCAAAGAGGAGAGACTAGACAGCAAGAGATGAGCATAAACGCGGACAGTTGCAGTAGCAGAGGTCACTATGACTGGGGGTCGTGTGTGTAGTGAGCGGGCGGGTAGCGGGAAAGATGGGTATCAACTGCGGTACTGGCACCGCTGGAATGCTGCACCGTACTTTTGTTACAATCTGGTTGCGCTGTAGATCGGATCTGGAGCACGATCCGCTCGAACACGAGTTCGGTAGATGCTGCGATACTCACTTGCTGATGAAGCAGAGAGCTCTACAGAGATCGTGGTGCTGTCACAGAACTGCCGTCGTGAGGTGTCCCTGACTGCAGTATTGTGCGGTTGCGGTCTGGTGCGTCAGACTTGCTGGCTCACGTTAGACAAGACGACTCTTTTGAGCGCCACCTCGGACGCATGAAGCAAGCGTGCGTTGGACAAGAAAGTTCATTGTTTGACAATGAGCAAATGTGGGTTTGAGTTTGTGGCGGACTCGGAGCAGCCTTGATTGGAGCTGAAGCGACGCAGCAACTCCAACGAGACAAGGACAGGCGAGGTACCATACTGTAAACAGCGACGGACCCAGCAGTAAAGCGGAGCAGCCGACGGCTTGAAATCCAGTGGAGATATGCAGCAAAAGGTACGCGCAGCCAAAACACCTGAAGCGAGGTAAGGTACCGCACGCGGAATGCCGGCCCAAGCAAGCAAGGCTCGCTCGCTCGCACGCATACTTGATTAGGTACGAAGGAGTCCGCAGCGAGCTACTGTTTGCTCAAGCGGGTACATACCCCATGAGTATCACGTTATCATTGTTGTTGTTAATAATATCTGATAGGCCCGTCTTATTACACTACCAGTATTGCTGCTTTATATTGACCAAGTGGGCGTTTCGCTAGAACGCACGAGAACAAAACACAGTTTATCAACCAGTCATAGGAGCCTTATGGTAGTACAGTAGTACTGGTTCGATGTCCAATAGTTGTACATGATGTCGCTCTCAGCTCTCCGGTACCGTGGATATGTGGTGCGGTAAATAATTAAAGCAACCAATGTAACACGCGCGCGTGGTATACAGTAGTAGTATCGCATCATCTCTCTTCGCTAATCCCGGGCGGAGCCAATAATTCCTTAAAACTCTATTCAGGCACCAAGCAGGTCGATTCGGTTCCCTGGCAGGTTCCCTGGCAGCAATCCTCGACAACCAACAAGACGACGTCGTGTCTCAAAAACCAACCGTGCATCTCCTATATTCGGTCTCCAGCAGCCATCCGCTTCTCTTGTCGTACAGCAAGTCATCATCAATCTTCTCGTGTGCTCAAGCTCGACGTGAGATCGACAATTGTGTCACACGTAATGTTAATGTGCATTACTGTTACCAACAGACGCAGCACCGTTTCACATGCTTCTGTGCTAAAGCTGATGAACGACTCGACGCACGGCCCCCACCTGCATCGAACATGGATATGTGGGATATGGCTGCTTTTTCAGAAGTCTTATCCACACGCTCAGACCCTTGCGCTGTTCGAGTTTCCTTTTTGGATCAGTATTTGTCTTTATCCACCAATGCCGTGCCATTAGAAGCGGCATCTGTCGTGCCGATGTTCAAAAGGAGCTCCATGTGGGCACAGGATCACCGCGAAGCGCCTGGGCGTGCCCGCTCATAGGCCAGTCTCAGCAATTTTTGGCTTCGAGCATTGGTCTCCTTGACGGGACCCGAACGTACATGTACCTTCTTGGAGGAGCGAGGAGAGGGGTTTCCAAAGGCTCGTCGTGAGCATCGCATCCACAATATTTACCTTTTTGCCAGGACCAGCGTACTGATCAGAGCGAAGGATCGAAGGCTCCGTGAAGGGTCCGTGAACGCGAATGCTCGTACGGGACGAGTACGGTACAATACCTGTAGCGTCCGGCCAGGAACCAGTCACAAACTGACTGGGCGTATGATACCAATAATGAAGTGTATGGCAGATGCCGATCGTATAGTGAATACTGATCTCAAATTGAGGGGATCACTGCCATTTGCATGGTAATTCTGATGCTGCAGGGTTGTGTAGCCCTTTCCTGTCGTGCTCCAGATGCATCGCTCTGCATAATTGTTCCGTACTACGGCCGCTTGGCATCGATATTGGCGTGTTCGCGGTCGATTCTGGAGAAATACTGGGGACTTGCAGCTTTGTTGTGAGATTCTGTGTTGATCAAGGCAAACAAAAAAAGCCCACCATAATAGTGAAACCTAGACAATCGCAGGGACCACCTTGCTCACAGTGTTTTTCGCAGTAATCAGGTCGCTTACGGACCCAGAGCAACGGTACGCCAACGTGGACAAGAATCGATGGAACATCTCGCAGGTTGCTTGCATGGAGCGCAGTGCGCTGCAGTGCATATCAGTTCAGTGCTCACCTGGCGCAAGCGCTCGGACTTTGTCAAACGGCGACGCAGAGCCGGGTGAGGGCCTCTTAACGACGAGCTGAACGGAGCGCCTCGTCATCTGTCAACCGAGCCAGCTCCGCGCTTGTTGTGCTGTCAAGCACGTGTGCAGAATTATGCTGACTCGAATCGGCAGACCTGGTCAGCTTTGACGCTGTGCCCGGCTCTCGAAACGTCTAGCCTAACATTGATCGTTATTGATACTTGCAGTAAGCTCTTGCTGTAGAGCTTTCAAAAGAACATGCGAGCGTGTCATAGGCCGTCGAGTCAGCTCTGGATGGTATCGTAGTCGGCTTTGACATGACGGACTGCTGACGCGATACCTGGAAGCTGCGCGGCCTCGCCCGCGAGTCAAGGTGCAGGCTACGCATGCGGCGTGAAAGAAGGCTTGCAGAAGCTCATCGTTGTTCGACTTCCCCTCCACGGCACAGCCACAATAGATTGACCTGGACCGAGGACGCCCGAAAACCCAGAAGCTATTCGAGGCTAGATATTGCTGATTGCAATTGCCGGATATCATCCAATCAGCGATTGAGAAATGCCAAACGACGAGTTATTGGTGTGGTCGTTTTGTACTTTAACATCAAGCGAACAACTCACCTTAAAATGCTCGGTGATTTTTTCGCTGATACCTACTGTTGATATTTCCCGGGGGTTTGGTTGCTGCTCGTCTCGACATATGACGAGCTCCTTGCAGCTTCCTGAGAGTAACACATGTGGAGTATAATGCAACGACATCCTCGTTTGTAAGATGCGGATCTTTTGCCAAGGGGTAAGCTCGCGCGATCAACTGCATGCACCGTACCAAGTACATCGACTATGAGGCTGTTGCTGAGACAGACCGCGGCGTAGCATGCATGGAAAGCGCCTGTATGATAGTAGCCACGTCTTGCGTCTTCTGAAGCACGAGGGTGGTCACTGAGCGAGATGCAGGCGTACCATGTCTATGTATGATTAGTGAACATGGTTTTTGGTCAACCGTTTTTGTTCTGGGCGAAATTGGCCGCCCGGTCGTCGACGGGGTCGGTTCGTTCATGTCTGATGTGCACATTAGTCGCAAATCATGAACAGAAAAGTGGAGGATAGACTTTACCGTAACTCACTCCACGAGCACTGCGTGCATGCGTGTGAGCCTGCTTCGCTGGTTATACACTGGCCATCGCTGTCTGTGAGATTCTGCCTGCGCGTATGGAATCAGTGTCCCCTTGAGCCTGGCACCGGTTCGGATGGCCGAGCTGGCTTGAAAGCTGAACCGACGAGGAAGAACTAAGGTAAGGTAGTTCTGAACGGAGTAAACAGCTGGAGATCTGCAAAAGAAGTTGGGGAAGCAATGTGGGGATATCGACATGGGATTTTAGAAACATCCGCTGGACCTCAACACAATGATGATGAATGACTGGGAGAATTGTTTGTGACACTCACTTGCCTCATTGACTCGTAACCTGCGTCGTAATTCAATGCCTACCGTAGGGAGATGAAGAAGCTGTGCCTCCCGTCATGAAACGAACTTACCCGGTATAGCAACCTTGAAGTGACATATCAATAGCGTCGGAGTAGGCTACGACCACCGAGAAAGCTGAGTCCGGCTGACTATGCCCCACTCGCCTTATCCGCGGAAGTTGCAAATGTGTGCGTTTCTGTGAGCAGTAGTGATGACCGAAAATACGAGTTTGCTT